>Ga0079997_117642_pt1 | contig 49227 bp, 48 predicted proteins | sample PerSpoCPS_CMetaG_FD_69200 | JGI IMG/M metagenome (GOLD analysis project Ga0079997, IMG submission 69200) | Archaeal communities from Yellowstone National Park, Wyoming, USA - Perpetual Spouter C (PS_C) MetaG (SPADES assembly) (version 2) | ecosystem: Environmental > Aquatic > Thermal springs >... | reverse complement strand
GCATCGTCGCCGACATGGTGGAAGCGACGGAGTTCGCTGAATTGTCGGAGCGCTACCGCGTCTTCGCCGTGCCCAAAGTCGTCATCAACGATGCCATAAGTTTTGAGGGCGCGTTGCCAGAGCACCTCTTTGCCCTCTATGTCCTCAAAGCCGCCGACCAACTGGAAAAGGGCGACGCCCATTTGCTGGACGAAGTGGAACGGGCAATGGCGGGGGCGTGACGGGAAAACTGCCGATAAACTTTGATGGCGGTAGGTCGTCCAGAAGGAGTGCGCCATCTTTATGGCTCGTCTGCCATCTTTTCACTATCGCTGGGAATGGCGATTGCGTGCCAACCCTGAACAGTTGTGGGAGTGGGTGTCGGACACGAACCGATTCAACGCCGACACGGGGCTGCCCGCTTTGGAAGAGAACGTCCTGTGCGACAGCCTCCTTAAGAGTCCCCTGGGTGCGTGTCCTCCGATCGAGGGCGAAGGGGCGCGACTATTCCTGAGATTCCTGCGCTTCAGCTTCGCGAACGACCTGAATTCGAATCTCAGCCGTCACGTCACGATGCACCTTGATAGGGATCGTGTATTCGCCCAGATACTTGATCGGATGCTCCAGGAGGATCTTCCGCCGATCCACCTCGATCCCGCGTTCGGCCAGCGCGTGCGCGATGTCCAGAGCCGTGACCGAGCCGAAGAGCAGATCTTGATCGCCGACCTTGCGCGGGAATACGAGCACCAGCTCTCGGAGTCGCTCGACCAGCCCTTCCGCCTGCGCGCGCTCGCGCGCCTCGCGTCGCGCCAGAAGCTGTCGCTCCTGCTCGATCGCCTTCACATTCGCGGACGTGGCCAGCACGGCCAATCCCCGCGGCAGAAGATAATTCCGCGCATATCCGGCCTTCACGCGCACGATCTGCCCTCTTCGCCCCAGATGCTCTACGTCCTCTCGCAATAAGACCTCCACTGTCGCCATCTTCTCCCCCCTCAATCCGTCACATAAGGTAAGAGCGCCATGTTGCGCGCCCGCTTGATCGCACGTGTCAACATACGCTGATGCGGCGCGCACACGCCCGAGAGACGACGGGGCATGATCCTCCCCCGTTCGGGAATGAAGGCCTTCAATGTCTCGACGTCCTTGTAGTCAATCAGATCCACCTTCTCGCGACAGAATCGGCATTCGCGGCGGCGCCGGACCCGATGGGGTGGGCCGGCACCCGCCATCGAAGACGACGAGCTCATGGTTTCTGCGGCAGCCATCTCCGTTCTCCCCTCCTTTCGGTTATTTCTCCTCCTCTCCTCCCTTCCCCTTAGCTCCTTCGCGGGCTTGTCGCGCGGCCGCAGCGCGCGCTCGACGCGCGGCCTTCCGCTGTCGCCGACGCTTCATCCGTTCCACTCGCTTCAGCTCCTCGTCTATGCGGAGGATGATATGGCGGAGGACGGCATCCGAAACGCGCAAGCGACGATCCAATTCCGCGATCTCCACCCCGTTCCCTTCGAAATGCATGAGCACATACGTTCCTTCGCGCACGTGATCAATCTCATACGCGAGGTGACGACGCCCGAGGTTCTGAACGTTCGTGAGAGTCGCCCCGATATTCCCGATATACCCCTTCACCTGTTCGATGAAGGCGGCCACTTCGTGATCGGACAACGTCGGACGAACGATGAAGAGAAGTTCGTACGTTCTCACTCCCTCTTCCTCCTCTCGGATGTTCTCCGTGTCTCGAACAGCCCCACCCTACGGGGATTCCCCCGACGATATGGGCGGAGCGAGGAGTCTGCCAGCGAGGATCCCCTGCGATCCTCACGACCGCGTGGGAACCTCCGCGCGCGCAGCGCCCCGAGTATTGAACACCGCCATCGTCTTCTCAACGCCTTCGCGCACCCAGAACCGTGCGGCGGCCACAGCTCGTTCGATCATCTCCTCGACAATCGGTTCCTCATCCGGTTCAAACGGTGAGAGGACGAAGCGGACCGTATCTTCGATAGGACCGCTCGGTCGAATTCCCAGCCGCAGGCGAGGGAAGTCCGAGCTCGAAAGCGCCTCGATCACCGAACGCAATCCTCGATGTCCGCCGGAGCTCCCTTTGCGTCGAATCCGAATCGTCCCAAGCCGCAGGTCGAGATCATCGAGCACGACCAACAGATCGTCCAAGGGAACCGCATAGCGGCGCACTATTGCACCAACAGCACGCCCGCTCAGGTTCATATACGTCTGCGGCTTGATCACGAGGACCGTCTCCCCTTCCACCTGCGCTTCCGCCACGAGCGCGTCCGCCTCGCACGGCGCGAAGCGGGCTCCCGCACTTTCCGCCAAGCGCTCCGCGACGCGGAATCCAAGATTATGCCGCGTTCGAGCGTAGGCCCGGCCCGGGTTCCCCAATCCGACGATCAGCTTCATCCCCGACTGCGGCGATGTCACTCTTCCTCGCGAGCCTCCTCAGTCTTCCCCTTTTTGATGACCTCCGGCTCAGTCGGAGCGGCGGTCACCTCTTCTCCTTCTTCGGCCACGCGTGGCGCGAGCACGCTCACGATCACGCGCTCCGGATCATCGAGGACGCGAAGACGATCGCCGAGCGACAGATCCTTCACGGCGATATGATCGCCGATCTCCAGCCCGCTCACGTCCACCTGAAGACGCGCAGGGATCTCCGTCGGCACGCACTCGATCTCCACCTCATGCGTCGCGAAGTCGAGGATTCCTCCGTGTCGGACTCCGACGGCGTCGCCGACCAACTCGATCGGAACCTTCACGCGCATGGGTCTGGTCAGGTCCACGCGCAGAAAATCCACATGCAAGAGCGCTCCTGTGATCGGATCGAGCTGCCAGTCCTTGAGGATGACCGGTACCGTGCGCCCATTGAGGGCGAGCGAAAAGATGCTCGTATGCCCATACTTGCGGAAGATCTCCAGGATGCGCCCTTTCTCGACGGCGATGGGCACCGGTGGCTCCGCGCCCCCGTAGAGAATCGCCGGGATCTTCCCCACACGGCGCAATTGGCGCGCTCCGCCTTTGCCCAGGCGCGTCCGAATCTCTGCCGATACGGTGACCTCCACATGCCCCATAGGAGTCCTCCTCGCCCACTCAAATGAACAGCCGACTCACGGATGTCTCCTCATGAATGGAGCGGATCGCTTCGCCGAGAAGCGGCGCGACGCTCAGGCACGTGATCTTGGGGAGCTCTCGACCGCGCGGAGAGAGCGGAATCGTATTGGTCACGACGACCTCCTTCAAGGGCGCCCGTTCGATCCGCTCAAGAGCCGGCCCGGAGAAGACCGGATGTGTGCAGCAGGCATAGACCTCACGCGCGCCCTCGCGGAGCAAGGCCTCCGCCGCTTCGGTCAACGTGCCCGCCGTATCAATCATATCGTCCACAATAAGCGCCGTGCGCCCCTTGACGTCTCCGATGACATGCAGGACCTCGGCGACATTGGCGTGTTCGCGCCGCTTGTCGATGATCGCCAACTCCGCATTCAAACGTTTGGCATAGGCGCGGGCGCGCTCAGCCCCTCCGGCATCCGGAGAGACAACAACCAGATCCGGGATCGCCTTCTTTCGAAAGTACTCGATGAGCACCGGAGCGGCGAAGAGATGATCCACCGGGATGTTGAAGAACCCTTGAATCTGTCCCGCATGCAGATCCATGGTGAGGACGCGCGAAGCTCCGGCCGTCGTCAACAAATCGGCGACGAGCTTGGCCGATATGGGCACGCGCGGCTTATCCTTCCGATCCTGCCGCGCATATCCGAAGTAGGGGATCACCGCCGTGATCCGTTGCGCCGACGCCCGTCGAAAGGCGTCCAGCATGATGAGCAGCTCCATCAAATTGGAATCCACCGGAGGACACGTGGACTGCACGACGAAGACATCAGCGCCCCGCACATTCTCCAGAATTTGAAACTGGATCTCTCCGTCGCTGAAGCGCCCCAAATAGGCATCGCCCAGCGGGACTTTCAAGTACCGACAGATCTCCTCCGTCAGATCCCGATTCGAGTTCCCGGAGAAAATCTTCATCCCGTTCATCAGCATCGTCCTCACCCTTCTCAGGATCCCTCAACCGCGTCGTGCGCAATGGTCGTGATGTTCGAGGACGTGGGGATGCACAGAGCATGAGTTTCGGGAGCCCAAAAGGGGAATGGCTGGAGGGGAAGGACTCGAACCTTCAAACCCGGCTCCAAAGGCCGGTGTGATACCTGTTTCACCACCCTCCAGCATCGTTCGCTCGTCCTCGTGAGCTCTCGTCGGCCGAAGCCGACGGCTTGGTGCAGATCTGACGCCGCTGAAAGCGTCCTTTCGGTGGGCGTGGCCCGAGCCCCGAATCCGTAGGGCGGCGCTCTCCGCCTTCTCGAGAGAGTTCGCTCAAGAGGCGCTCGCCTCACCCGCGAGGCCGGCCGCCAAACGCGCCCAATACTGCTGCCGATTCACCGTGTGCGCCCGCGCGCACCACCAGCCGAGGCGCCGATAGGCGTCCTCAGCATCGGCCAAAGCCTCTTCATTATCAAAGACCCCAAAGATCGTCGGCCCACTTCCTGAGAGGCCCGCCGCGTACGCTCCCAGCTCCCGCATTCGGTCGAGTCCGCGCGCCAGCTCCGGATATCGCGCTCGCACGACGTCCTCGAAATCGTTTCTCGCGACGATCTCGGAGAGGGGAAGGGCCTTTTGTCCCCCCTCGCACGCCCGCACGGCGCGATACCAAGCCCGTGAGCAAAGGGAAATGTTACTCGGGCCGTCTCGCTTTGTCAATTGCTGATACGCCCAGACGGTGGGGATAGCGAACCCCGGATGGGCAAGCAGCAGGGAGACGGTGCCGATTTCCGGCAACGGATAGACCTCATCGCCGCGTCCGATCCCCAGAGCCGTTCCTCCGAGGAAGAAGAACGGCACATCGGAGCCGAGCGCGCGCCCGAGTTCAAACAATACTTCGAACTCAAGCTCCAGCTCCCACATGCGCGCGAGGGCGAGCACCGTGACGGCCGCATCGCTGCTTCCTCCCCCAAGCCCCGCCGCCACAGGAATCCGCTTCTCGATATGGATTCGCGCGCCCGCCCTCCCTCCCTGTACACGCTGCAAGAGCTGAGCCGCTCGGAAGACAAGATTCGCTTCGCCTGTGGGAACATCCGGATGGGAACAGGTGAGGACGATTCCCTCATCCGCTCGGTCGAACACGAGCTCGTCGGTCAGATCAATCGTCTGCAACACCGTGCGGATCTCATGATACCCATCCGGACGCCGACCGAGAACTTCCAGCATCCAGTTGACCTTCGCGAAGGCGGGAACGCAGAGGCGCATCACCGATCCAGGAAAACTTGTGTGATGTAATAGGCTCCGCGTGCCGAGATCGCCACGCCGACGCCCGTATAGCGAAACGGTCCAAGGATGTTTCGCTTATGTCCCGGACTCATCATCCACTGATGGATCGTCGTGCTCACGGGGGAGATGGGATCGAAGGTGAGGGCGAGGTTCTCCGCGACCATGCGATACCGCGTGATGCCTCGCGGCCGCAGGCGCGCTTCCACATCTCTTCCTTCCGGCGTGATATGCCCGAAGAATTGCCGCGCGGCCATATCCCGGCTGTGCTCCCGCGCGATCTCGGCCAAAAGCTCATCCCACACAAGCGGCCGCATGCCTCGCCGCACGCGCTCGCGATTGATCTCCTCGAAGACCCAAACCTCCACGTGCGTCGGTGGAAATCGCACCCATTCAAGAAGGGCAGGGCGAGGCCCTGCGGTCGCGCTACAGAGCGAAGATCCCGTGAATCCCACAGGCGAGAGGGCGATCCCTCCGAATACGGCGAGGCTGAGCACATGGCGGATCATTCGGCTCCCCACCGGCCTTGCCCCTTTACGTTCGAGGAATACTCGGGCTCGAAGTGCGGGACGTCACCGCCGTCCCTTTGCTTGTCGCACTTTCTCCAGCTTCTGCTGCACGCGTTCGCGCTCTCGGGATTCGGTGGCCAATTGCAAGGCGCGCTCGTACGCCTGAAGCGCGTGATCGAGCCGGCCCCGACGGTGATGCAGGTCGCCCAAGTGCTCATGGATGGTCGCATCGTGCGGCTCATAGAGCACAGCCTGTTCCAGGTACCGCTCCGCCTCGTCCAAATTCCCGAGTTGGAAATAGACCCATCCGAGGCTGTCCAGAAATGCGCCGTTGGTCGGTTCGATATTCACAGCGCGCCGGATCAGCTCCAACGCTTCCTCCAACCGCTCGCCTCGCTCAGCCAGATAATAGCCGAGATTGTTGAGGGCCGTCGCGTTATCCGCATCCCGTTCCAGAACCTGTCGCAGTGTCGCTTCGGCCTCGGCGAAGCGCCCCAAGCGCTCCTGGATTACGCTCAACTGAATGAGCAGCCCGTTATTGTGGGGATCACGTCGCAGAGCTTCCTGCACGACGGCTTCAGCTTCCGCATACCGTTCGACGTCGCTGAGCACGAGCGCTTTTGTGGAGAGCACCTCGATATCCTCGCCCAGACCCGTGAGCAAGCCATCGAGCAAGCGCACGGCCTCTTCCACACGCCCCAATCGCCCGAGCGCCTGTGCTTGGAGGAGTCGGAACCGACGTTCTTCAGGATACCTCTGAGCCGCCTGCTGCGCCTGAGCGAGCATCGCTTCGAAGTTGCGCTCCTCGCGGAAGGTCTCCACCAGGAGCAAGTCTGCTCGAGGGTTCTTCTCCCCCAACAGGCGCCGCATGCGCTCGACCACGCGAAAGACATCCTCGCGCCGTCCCGCCCGCCGATACGCGAAGGCCATATGCGTCAGCACCATCTCGACAGCTTCCTGATGGCGTTCGGGCACCGTGCCGTCGGCGGCCATGAGCGTCTTCAGGACCTCCTCATAGGTCGCGATGGCCTCATCCACCTGCCCGACCTCTTCATAGGTTTGCGCGAGGACGAAGCGCAGGTTCAGACTCTCGCCGGGCGCGCTGCCCGCGAGCGCCCTCTTCAAGGTCTCGATCGCCTCGGCGCGCCGCCCCGCCCGCCGATGCGCTTGCGCCGTCAGACGCAGGGCTTCCAGATTGCGCGGCTGCTCCGCGAGAATGCGACGCAAGATCTCAATCGCCTCATCATACTTGCCGGAGAAGATGAGCGCTTCCGCATAATTGATCCGCAGCTCGCTGTTGCTCGGATCGCGCTCGAGGGCTTCCTGATACGTATGCAGCGCTTCACGGGTGTGCCCTTGATAGAGGAGCGACTTCGCCAGCACGATCGCATATTCCGATTCGGGCTGATTCATCAATGCGCGCGCCGCATTCTCAGCCGCTTGCCGATACTGCCGCCGATCGAAGTAAATGAGCGCCAACCGGTAGAACGCTTCGTCAGCCGTCGGATCGGTGCCGGTCCACCGTTCGAGCGCTTCCTTCAATCCCTCGGTATCCTCCAAAAAGGCATAGAGCTGTGCCAAGGATTGCCACGCTTCGACATCCAGATCGTCCTTGGCCACGACCTTTCGGAAGGCTTCGACCGCCTGACGCGCTTTCTCTCGGTCACGCGTCGCCAGCGCATCTTCCCGAAGCACGCGCCCCAGGATTCGATACGCCCCGACAGCATGGGGATCCAGCTCCAGCGCTCGCTCGGCTTCGCGCCGCGCTTGGGCCTGATTCCGAAGCTGATAATACAACTCCGCCATAGCGATATGAGGCTGAGGCGCGTTCGGATCAAGCGCGGCTACCCGCCGGAACAGATCGAGCGCTCGCATGTAATCCCCACGCATGGCGGCCCGCATGGCCTCGCCATACGTCAGAAGGGCCTCGACGCGAGGCTTCTGCTTGGCCCCCTCTTGAACGGCCGCGCGCTGCTCATTCGGGGCTGCCGCCTTTCCTTTGAGGATCACTTGAGCCGCCAGCGTTCCCCACCCGAGCAGAACGAGGCTGAGTGTCCCTCCCAGAACTCGACGTGTCATCACGGGCACAGTCCTCCCTCTCATCTTCGCCTCCTCACGCCGAGGGGCGTGCGCGCTCCACCGCCCGCTGCCAGATCGAGCGCCAGGGATAGGTGTAGAGCAAGAGAACGAGCCCAATTCCGCCCAGCCGCCACATGTCTTCGAACACGCGCGTGAGCAAGCTCACACTCAGCCCCAGAAGTATGACCGCTTCGCTCATGGCCCCCAGAAGAATCGTTCCCTTCACCAAATGTGCGACGACGCCCTCGATCCCTCGCTGCGCCGCTAGGCGCCCTATCCGTCCGGCACCCAGCACCCACCGGCGCAAGACGATCACACCGATACTCACACAGAAAGCCAAGCCGTAGATCGTCCGCCGCAGCCCCCCATGTTCCGCCGCCGAGACGAGCGACACGCTCATGGCGTGGCTGAAGAGATAGCTGATGAGAAATGCCATGAGTCCGCTCGAGAACAATGCCCCGTGAATTGTCCGCACCAACCGATGGTGCCTCTCAAATCGCGCGACCTCGTCCACGTTCCCGCTCCCCTCACAGGCGCGGAGCGATGACTTCCCCATTCTCGATGATGATCTCGTCACCGCTCCCCGATTCTCCATCCGGTCCGAGCGATTCCAGGCGGTATCCCCTGGCGGTGATGGTGCAGCGGAGCGGACGATGCCACCAATCCTCGCGAATGACCCGCGGCAGATACGTCGGCACCAAATGATCCACCAGGGCAGCGAAATCGGCGACCGGGGGATAAAACCCTCGCTCCTTGTGAAAGGCCTCTAGGGCGCGAGCCACCTCGCGCAGATCGGCGAGCGTGCGCCGAATCTTCTCCGCGCGCACCGCCGTTGTCACCAGCTCGACGCTCTCCCACTGGCGATCCCCCACGCGGACTTCGGTGATCTCCCAGTGATCTCCCCGCCGCGTGAATTTGAAAGCCGTCAGCACAAACGCTTCCACGACCGCGTCACGCCCCCCAAGGCGATCTATGCGACGAATGTGCACGTTCTCCTTCGGAAGCTGAATCCCACCGACCGTTGCGATCCGCCGTCGCGCCTCACCGGACGACAGTTCCTCACGCGCCCCGACGCCCATCAGAAACGCCCCGACCACGGCCAGGACCAGACCGCTTATCCTTCCTATCTTCTTCCCGTGACCCCGCAGACCCATGAGCTACCCTCCGGGCAAAGACCCAGAGGAAAAAATGGTACCAGAGGCCGCCCCCTTTATCTACCGAGCATCCTGTGCCGAAGAGCTCTCCTTCGTGAAGCGCGCGGAACAGGAGGCCGCCATCGCCAGCGCCTCTCACTGGGGAGGACTTCCCGCGCGCGGATTTCGGACGATGAGGATCTCCTCGAAGAAGGAGCTGGCCACCTCCCGCCCTTTTTCATCGAAACCGCGCACCTGCCAGAGATATCGCTCCCCACGGTGGAGCTGCATCTGCACAGCCTCGGGTAACCGCAGCTCGACCTCGCGCACCGGCGGGCTTCGCCAAATCAAGCGGTAGCTCGCATCGCTCAGCTCCAGGACGTAATAATCGGCGATCGGCGAAGGCCGCCAGACGAACTCGATGACCTCCTCCCGCACATCGTTCACGGGGCTGATGAGCTGGATGACGCGCGCCCGCTCCCGCTGCCGCCGCATCTGCTCCCGATGCCCGAACCATCCGAAGACGTGGACGAGGACGAGCCCGCCGATGCTGAGCGCCAGGATAACGATCGCCCACTTCCGCGCGCTCCGTTTCCACTGGGGCCACTCCGGGAACTCCTCCATGATCTCGCCCTCGATCGCGCGCACGCGTTCCCGCAGGCGTGCCCGAAGGCTCCCCTGCGAAGAAGACCCCGAGGCTGTGTCTCTTTTCATCATTGGTGATCTTAGAGGCGCTCCCCGATGCGACGCAAGATGCTACTCCCCTGCTGCCCCCGTCGAAGGACTCCCCTCTTGCCAACGCTCGATGAGCGACCTACGATGGCCGTCGAAGATGCGAAAAGACGATGCAGAGCACAGACGCGCTCGCGCTCATGAAGCGCGCGCGGGGACAGCATCTTTGAGACATCGAGAGGGAGGAGCCATGAAACGCGGATTGTGTGCGCTTTTGCTCCTTGGCGCTCTCGCGCTCTCGACGCGCTCTCAAGGCGCGCCGATGACGTTAGAGGACCTGGTCCGAAGTGCGGGCACGATTCTCGCCGGGCGCGTTCTGGACGTTCGCGAAGAGCGCCATCCGCGCTATCCCTATCTGATCGTCACGCGCGTCACGCTCGCTGTGGAGCGCACATTCAAAGGTGGGGCCGGTGCCTCCTCCAGGCGCTTCACCTTCCGTCAGATCGGTGGCCTGACGCGATTCCGGATCCTCGACCTGCCCGGATATCGAGTGGGCGAGGAGCTTGTGCTCTTTCTCTATCCGGAGAGCGCCTACGGATTGACCAGCCCCGTCGGAGGGATGGCCGGAAAATTCCGCCTCTTTGTGGATCCGCAGACGAATCGGCGCGTAGTCGTCAACGAATTCGACGCTCTCCTCTCCTCCCAGAGGCTCGCCGCGCGCTCCGAGCGCGGCCTCATGGAGTACGAAACATTTGCTCTGCGCGTCGCCCACATGGCGAGCGCGCTCCGATAGCCCGGAGGTTCACCCATGATGCGCCTCTCCGTCTCCCTTCTCAGCATCATCGTCGGTTTCGCCACGCTTCACCTCCCCTCTCCGCCTCTTCGGGCGGGCGGCCCTCTGACCGTCACCCGATGGGGTACGCCGTTTCGATGGAATCCGGCGCAACCGATCACTTACATGCTCGATCAAGGACCTCTCGGCCCGCTCTCGCCGGAACACGCGGCGGCGCTCGTGGAGCAGGCGTTCGAGACATGGGCGAGCGTCCCGACAGCGCGCCTGAACATCCGCTCGGCCGGCCGAATGGACGTGGATGTGACCGGGGCGAATGTGCTTTCATTCCTCAATGACATCATCCGCCGGTGCCAAGCAGAGGGCCTTTGCACGAATCCCGTGATCCTCGACTCCGATGGAAGCGCCACAGACGCCCTCCTCGGACGAGGGAGCAGCGCGCGGACGGCTGCATGGGCAACGCCTCTCGCGATGACGGACAGAGCGATCATCCAAGGGGTCGTCCTCATCAACGGACGTTTCGCCACAGCGTCGGATCGTCTGCAAGGCATTCTCACGCATGAGGTCGGACATTTCCTCGGCCTCGATCATTCGCAGCTCAATGCGGATGCCGTTTTCGATGCCAATCCGGAGAACGATCGCAGCGTCCCCACGATGTTCCCCTTCTTCACCTCGCAATTTCGCGTGGAGGAATGGGCCACGCTCCACCTGGACGATCGCGCAGCGATCTCTGCTCTCTATCCCGCGCCCGAGTTCGATCTGACGACGGGAACGATTCGCGGACGCATTCTCTATGCCGATGGCGTCGGCTTCATGGGTGCGAATGTGATCGCGCGAAACGTGGGCGATCCTCAGATGACGGCCATCTCCACCGTCTCCGGATACCGGCACATTGGCTCCACTCCCACGGGGGACAAGCCATTTCGCTTGGGATATGTAGGCGCCGATGATCCAGATCTGCTCGGATACTACGAGATCCGAGGGCTCCCCCCCGGCACATACACGGTCGAGATCGAACCCATTGATCCCCGCTTCACCGGAGCCGGTCGCGTCGGCCCTTTGGATCCTCCCTCTCCACTGCCCGCCCCCCGCGAATTCTACAGCGGCCCCGGTGAATCCGATCGCGATGATCCCGCAGACCGCGCCCTCATCATGATTCTCCCGGGCATCATCGTCGAAGAGGTGAACATCATCCTGAACACGCCGGTCATCCGTCCTTCGAACGATGAGTGTTCGTCCGCAACGCCGATCTCCAGCGTTTCGTTCGAGGACCGCGTGAACGTGTGGATGGCTACGACGGCTGCGACCGATCCCCCGAAGTCCTGCACGTGGGGAAGACGAAACAGCCAGAGCGTGTGGTACCGCTTCACCGCGCCGAGCTCCGGAACGATCACCGTGAGCACGTCCGGCAGCGGATACGATACAGCCGTTGCGGTCTACACGGGTTCATGCGCAGAGCTTCGAGAGCGGGCGTGCAACGACGATGGGGGGACACGTGCGACGTCCCAGCTCACGATGAGCGTCACTGCCGGCACCACCTATTGGATCGAAGTCACGAGCACGGGTGGGCCTGTCCCTCGACCACAAGAGGCGACACTTGTTTTCACCTTCCGCTTCACCAGCATGAGCGCGCCCCCGTCTTCCTCGCCCGTCTCTGCTGCGGCAAGCGATGGGACGTTCGTCGAGACAGAACCGAACAATACTCCAGCGACGGCCAATCTCATCGTTCCCGAGGTCACCATTCGCGGCACGCTCACTCCCACGGGCGATGTGGACTTCTTCGCCTTCGAAGGACGCGCGGGCCAGCACGTGACCATTGACGTGGATGCGCAGTCGCTCACGCCAAAGTCTCCGGCGGATACGGTCGTCACACTCTTTGATCCGGACGGACGCCAAGTGATCGAAAACGATGATGAATCCGCGGAGACACGGGACGCCTTTGTGCGTTTCACACTCCCGGCGACAGGGCGCTACCTCTTTCGGATCCGCGATGCCGCGTACCGAGGCGGGCCGAACTTCGCGTATCAGGCGCGCGTGGCCCTCACCGGAGGCTCCCCATCTGATCGCTTCACGGAATCCGAGCCCAACAATACCCTCGCGCAGGCGAACGCCATCACGCCGAATGTGACAATCCGCGGCGCGCTCACTCCCGCGGGTGATGTGGACTTCTTCAGCTTTCAGGCGACGGCCGGTCAGCGCGTGCGCATTGACATTGCTGCGAAAACGCTCACGCCGCCCTCGGCGGCAGATACGGTCGTCGCTCTCTTCGACAGCAGCGGTCGAAAACTGGCGGAGAACGATGACCGAGAGGCCGGGCAGCTCGATTCCCTGCTCGAATTCACCCTCCCGGCAGCCGGACGCTACGCTTTCAGCATTCGCGACTTCGGAAACAAAGGCGGACCGAACTTCACATACGAAGCCACCGTCAGCCTCACCGGAGGCGCGCCTGCGCGCGTGACCGAGTCCGAGCCCAACAACACCCTCTCTCAGGCTCAGACGGTCACCCCAGACGTCCTCATCGTGGGGCGGCTCGATCCCGCGGGCGATGTGGATTTCTTCGCCTTCACAGCCAGCGCCGGCCAACGAGTGACCGTGGACATTACAGCCCGTGCGCTCACGCCACCGTCCGAGGCCGACACGGTCGTGACACTGCTGGACAGCACCGGGACCCCGCTCGCCGAGAACGATGACGCCGAGGGATCGCTCGATTCATGGCTCACGGTCGAAATTCCGCGCTCCGGACGATACGTCGTGCGCATCCGCAACTTCAGCCCGAAAGGAGGGCCGACCTACACCTACGAGGCTCTCATCACGCTGACGGGCGCGGCACCACCATCCGGTCCGGCCACGGAATCAGAGCCCAATAACACGTTCGCTCAAGCCAACGCGATCACGCCTCCGACGACCGTGAGCGGGACGATCACCCCCGCGGGCGATGTGGACTTCTTCGCCTTCGAAGCGAGACGCGGCCAACAGGTGATTATTGACGTGGACGCGCGCTCGCTCACCCCTCCTTCGCCGCTCGATAGTGTCGTCACGCTCTTTGATAGCCGCGGGCAGCAACTGGCCGAGAACGACGACGCCGAGGGCTCGACGGATTCCCGACTCCAATTTGCTATCCCCGCCGACGGTCGCTACTTCTTCCGCGTGCGCAGCTTCGATGGCAAAGGGGGGCCAAGCTACGTGTACCGCGTCACGGTGACGCTCACCGGCGCCACGCGCCCGCAAGAGAGAGAGCCGAACGATCAATTTGCGCAAGCGAACCAACTCGCCCCCGATACACCGATCGCCGGCACGATCGCTCCTGCTGGGGATACCGATGTCTTCTTCTTCGACAGCGAGCGCGGACGCACGGTGACCATCAGCGTGAGAGCGAGGAGGCTTATCCCCCCTTCCCCGGCACGGCTCAAGATCGAACTCTTCTTCGGAACTGTGAAGCTCGGGGAGAGCACGGGTTCGGAGACGCAGGATCCCTCGCTCACCTTCACCACGCAGCCCTTCTTCGGCCGTTACTTTGTGCGCCTCACTGAAATCCAGGGACAGGGCGGACCATCTTTCGTCTACGAAATCTTGCTCACCGTTCACTGAAAACGGACGGAGAACGGGCAGCCACCGAAGAAGGCGCGACATCCCCTCTCCCTTGACCGGAGGAGCTCCGTAGGGCATTTTTTTCATTCGCAATCTCTTTGCGAGGGAGAGGGAGGATTCGACCCGAACGCGATCGAGGTGGTCGGGAAGCAACGAACCAATGCGCGCAGCCCTCGCAAGCAAGAGGACTGAAAGAAGGAGACATCCTGAGGGCGGATCTTCCAACACGGTCGAAGAGCGGTGCATCCAAAGAGAGGGCGCGGCAGCAAGGAGAAGGAGGCCCCAACAGATGAGGAACGGGAGCATACAGCTTGCGATCGGGCTCCTCCTCACTGGGCTCCTCAGCACCCTTCCCCTGGTATGGGGGGACCGGACGGGCGCCCCATCTGATTCTCGGATCGCGTGGGGATCCCGGACGTGGCCTCTCAGGGCTTTTGCCCGGCAATCGGGCCGCCACCTGACAACCCCCTCGCTCGAGAAAGCCTTCGACTTTCCGATCGGCGGTAAGGCGCGCATTGAGAACCTCTCCGGCGGCATCCACCTGGAGACATGGTCGCGTCCGCGAGTAGAGATCGAGGTACGTCCGGTATCCGGCGCTCGCGAGTTTCGCGCTTCCCTGGTGTCGCTCACTGTGTCGGCAGACGCTTTCGCCTGTCTCATCCCTTCGATTCCGCACCTTCGTCTCGACGTCCGGACGCGCGTCCCGGATGGAACAGCCCTTGATCTGAAATCGGCCGATGGTCCCATTGAGGTTTCCGGAGAGCCGGGGACGATGACGATCGAGACAGCAGGCGGAGGCGTCACGCTTCGGCTCCCGGCGAATTTCGATGCAGAAGTCACGCTGCAGGCCCTGCAAGGGACGATTCGATCGGAGCTGCCGATCCTCGTCCGAGGGACGTTCGATGCCCACGCGGTCCAAGGGAAGCTGGGGGGCGGCGGGCGCTCCCTCACGGTGAAGACCGCACGTGGGGATATTCGCCTTCTGGCATTGCCCCCGACTATGGGAGGGTCCCACACCATCGCCCGGTCAACGGAATCGCCTCCGCTAGCTCCGCCGCGCGAGCTGCCTGAGCGCCCAGCGGAGCCCGCCCCTCCGCGTGATCGCCCGAGCTTGCGCACAGAGCCGCCAGACGAGCCTCCCCCTTCGCCGCGTCGCACGCGCGGGGAAGATACCGGGGATGTCATCACCCTGGAAGCTCCACTGGTCAACGTCAACGTGAGCGTGACCGACCAATACGGGCGCGCTGTGGCCGATCTGCGGAAGGAGGATTTCGTCCTCTACGAGGACGGCGTGCCGCAACACATCACGCATTTCGCCTCGGTCACAGCGCCGTTCGATCTCGCTCTGCTCCTGGATGTCAGCGGGAGCACGGAATCGAAGCTCAGTGTCATTCGGCGAGCTGCGCAAGCCTTTGTGGATATGATCGGGCCGGAAGACCGCATGGCGGTCTTTGCTTTCGCGCGCCGCGTCTATCGCATCGTTCCCTTCACCAATAATCGCTTTCTGCTCAAACAGGGCATCCAGACGATTCGCGGCGGTGGCGGGACGGCCTTCTACGATGCGCTCTGGCACGTGCTCACGGAGGTGGAGCGACAACCCGGACGCCGCAGGGCCATCGTCGTCATGACCGACGGCGTGGATAACTCCATCCGACAACCGTGGCTCTATCCGACGGAGCATACGTTCGAAGAGCTGCTCGCGCGCGTTCAAGAGTCGGACGTGCTCATCTATCCCATCTACCTGGACACGGAGTACGAGATGGTCGTGCGTCAGCGGCGCGAGAGCCCGATGAGTTACGCCGTCGCGCGACGGCAATTGCGGGAGCTCGCCGAACACTCAGCCGGGACACTCTATCGAGCCGATACGGTCGAGGACCTGGAGGGCGTCTATCAGCGCATCGCCGATGAGCTGCGCACGATCTATAGCCTCGCCTATAGTCCGACGAACGCAACGCGCGACGGGAAGTGGCGCACAATCCGCGTGAAGGTCCTCCGCCCTGGGGCCCGCGTGAAAGCCCGTCGCGGATACTACGCCCGATAGCCTCCCGGCACTCTCACGTCCGCGAGGGATCGAAAGCACCGCCTCATCTCCCCCCATGGCGTGACGACGGAGTGCTGGTTATCAATGGCCGCCATCACTCGCTCGACAGCATGGACGAAGCGACGAAAGGAACGACACCGACGAAAGGCTTTCTCCATCGCCATGTGAGCCGTCAGATTGTCCCCCGCCTGTCCCATTGTCAGTCGGCAGAGGGCCATGTATGCTATCGTGCGTATGAAGATTGCGATCATCGGTTCGCACGGGTGCGGGAAGACAGCGCTCGCCTTCTCCCTCTGCACGGAGCTCCAGAAGCGAGGGCGGCGAGTCGAGTTGGTCGTCGAGATGGCTCGGCGCAGTCCGTTCCCGATCAACGAGGCGACCTCGGAAGCGGGACAACTGTGGATCCTTCACCGCCACATCGTGGCGGAACTGGAGGCCTCCGTCCGCGCGGATGTCGTCGTGTGTGATCGCTCCGTGTTGGACAACTATGCCTATTACTGCCACAAGTTCGGGCGGCGCCTCCATCTGGATGCTCTCATCAAGGAATGGATCGGCACATACTCGCTTCTTGTGAAAGTCCCTCTCGTGGACGAATGGTTCATTCCCGACGGGGTACGCTCGATGGATCGGGCTTTTCAACGCGCCATTGATCTGCTCGTAGAGGACCTCATTGTGGATCTCGCCGAAGGGCGGACCCGCATCCTGCGGCTGGAGTATCCGTTCGACGTGCGAGAGATCCTCGCGGCTTTGCCTCTGGACGCCGATTCCCGATGAAGCGCGAGACGGTGCAGATCGCTTTCCTCATCGCCCTCATCGTGGGGATCGGGTATCTCGTCTTCCGGATGATCGCTCCCTTCCTCTCGGCGATCGCCTGGGCGATCGTCCTTGTGATCCTCTTCCATCCGATCCACCGCCGTTTGTCCGCATGGGTGCGCAATGCGAACGTGGCCGCGCTGCTTTCGTGTCTCTTGGTGTTGGCTGTTGTGATCACTCCGGCCACGCTGATGGTGATGGGACTGATCGGGGAGCTCCTCGCCGCCTATCGGCTTCTGGAGGAGCACTTCACCCAAGGCGCGGTATGGGATCTTGGGCGGACTCGAATTCTGGAGCGCTCGCTCCAATGGCTTGCGCCCTACGCCGATCTTTCGGAGCTGAATCTTCGCGCTTTCATCTTGAACAATCTGCAACGCCTCTCCGGCTATCTGGCGGCTCGTTCCGCCGAAGTCATCCGGCAATTCTCCTCCTTCGTCTTCAACCTGGGGCTGGTGATCGTCACCATGTACTTTCTCTTTCGAGACGGCCCGGCGCTCATGGCGAAGCTCAAACACGCCATTCCTCTGCCGGAATCCGAGACCGAAGAGATCGTCGAGCGAACGCACGAGATGATTCAAGCGACGCTCTACGGAGGGGTGGCGGTAGCTCTGGCGCAAGGGACGTTGGGGGGGATCGCCTTCTGGATCGTTGGGGTGCCGTCGCCTGCGATCTGGGGGGCGACGATGTTCTTCTTCTCCTTTCTGCCGGTTGTCGGAGCCGCCATCATCTGGGTTCCTGCTGCCATTGTCCTGATCGCGCAGGGGAACGCGGGGAAGGGGATCTTTCTGCTCCTGTGGGGGACATTGGCCATCAGCACGGTGGACAATATCCTCCGCCCCTGGGTGATCGGCGGGCGCACGCGCCTTCCCATGCTCCTCATCTTCTTCAGCGTGCTGGGCGGAGTGAAGGTCTTCGGGTTCATCGGCCTCGTGCTGGGACCGGTTGTGCTGAGCATCGGAATTGCGCTTTTGGAGATCTTCCGACGGAAACTCACGCCGGCGCGCGCGCCTCAAGCGCCTCTGGAAACGTCCTGATCGAGCGCTCCGCTTGAGGCGCCCGACCCCGGTGCGGGTCGCGAACTCAGAGATGCGACAGCTCGTCCGGGGACTCTTCGCGTCGGGGGGCGAATTGCCGGCGCAGGACGTCGCGCGCGAGATCGCGTCCGGCGAGCCCGAAGGCGATCGCCAGCGCCAGCGTCACACCGCCGAAGAAGATGGAGAAGGCGGCGACGACGATGTGCGCCGACAGCGCCAACTGCTCCAGAGCCATCGCCAGAGCGATCGCGACAATGAGAAAGCGCACGCCTCCCGCCAACAGGCGCGCCGAGGCCAAACGGGCATTGACGGCCGCCAGCAAGACCGCCCGCGCCAGGAAATTCGCCAGCAAGAGTCCTCCGACGAGGATCAGCACCGCCGCGACAAGACGCGGAATGTACCCGAAGATCGCCGCCAGCGCTCGATCCACAAGGGCGATCTCCAGCGCCTCTAATCCCGCGACCATGAAGGCGAGAAAGACGAGCCAGAAGAGGACGCGCGCCAGAAGCTGCGACGGCGCGCGTCGAATCTCCGCGCGCCGGAGAATGTGCACGATTCCCGCCTCCTCGCACCAGCGATCGAAACGGAGGGTGCGCAACGCCCGCCCCAGCAGCGACCGAGCAAGGGCTGCCGCGATCCACCCGGCACCGATGAGAACAGCCAGAGCCAGAAGACTGGGGAGAAAGGCGAGCGCGCGCTCCCCGAGCTGCTGGAATGTTCCCACAACGGCAGTTTTCAGAGCCTCGAACATCTTCTCCTCCTTCTTACATCCTATGACAGCGGCGCCCTACCTCTGCGAGCGCCGCGAAAAGAGAGACGACGCTTCCCCTCACACCTTCCGACGAACTGACCTCCGCCGACGCCGCCTGTGAGATGACGGTCGGTCCTCGCCGGGGCCTCCACGGGGAGCACCCCGCATCCGACGGTGCGGAAGCAGCACGCGAGACGCTCATTCCCTCGCCTCCCAGTTCGCGATCAGATACGGCTTCTGCTGCTCAAACTGAAGGCACAACTCCTCGATCACCGCCTCGACCTCCTCGGCTGTACTCTCGGACGTCTCCAGAACGAAGGAGGCCGTGCGCCCGAGATACAACGGCACGAGCGCTTGCAACAGGTGATCCCGGTGAATCACGCGCCGATGGAAGGCCACGGCGAAGTCATAGATGAGGGCGACCCACACATCAGGGGGGAAGCGAAAATCCGCATCGCCCGATGCGGCGATCCGCTGCACAGCGCGAAAGGTCGAAGGCGAGAGGATCTTCTGCCACAGGTCGCTCAGCTCTTCCGCGCCCAGGCGAAAGATGCCGAGCATGCGCGCGACGTTGACGCGGATCGGCTCTAATCCGACTTCATACTCCAGGCCGAAGGTGGGCACCGGCTCCGATCCCCGCACTGCCGACCACGTCGAATAGTTGGCCTCCATCAACTCGAAGACCGATCCGACGACCTGCGTGAGCATGCCGCTCAGGTCCACACCGGGATCCTTGGCATCATGAATCTTCGCGCCCAAGAAAGATTGACACACGCGAAAGCCGCCAGTGATGGCCGTCGTGGTCATCCAGATGTCAATGCCGAAGCGCGCGACATCCGTGTGCCAGACATCGTGAGCGAGATAGTGCGCGGCCAACTGTCCGGAGAAGCCGAAATCACCTCCAATCGGCTGACGCACGCGCCGTCCGTAAAGGGCGCGCGTGAGGGGGTAGACGATGGAGTTGGTGATCGTCCCATCGTATTTATGCCGCCGATAGAGCGGAGCGACGAAGTCGAAGCCTTCCCTCAAAACGGGGCTGATGAGCCACTCCATCCATTCGGGCGCAATGCTGCGCACATCGGCGTCCACCACAGCGCAGGCTCGGGCCTGGAGCCGCACGGCGACCTCAAAGACCATGCGCAGCGCGCTGCCTTTCCCCGGCACGCCCTGATACGGCGCCGTCAGCCGACGAATGGGGTGCACCGGATGGGTGGCCAGTACCGTGCGATAGTCGCCGAGAGTCACTTGCCGCACGATCTCCGGCGTCCCGTCCTTGGATCCACCGTCCGAGTTGACGATCACAGCCGTGTGATCCGGGAAATACTTCGCCAACCCCGCCATGACAGCGCGCACGACGTGCCCAATGGTCCGCGCATTGTTGTAGCTCGGAATGCCCACGACCAGATCCGCACGCCCGATCTCACGAAGCGTCTCTTCAAGCTCTGCAGCAAGCGGTCGTCTCTCCGGCCGACTCATGCCCCTTTCCCCTCAAAGCCCCTCCCCCAGAGATCTTCGTCGCCGGCACCGCACACGGAGGTCACCACGCGGGGAAGGTCCTCTCGACAGCCCTATTTTATACCCGAACTCGATCTCGCCGACCAAGTCGGAAGCACGCCCGCTCTCCCTGTGGCGGTTGCGCCTCTGGTAGAATTGACGACGGCTCGGATTTCGAGAAGGCACCCATCACGGAGGGGTGAAATGGAGATCAGCGAGCGCAGGGAACGTGGAGATCGCCTCCTTCAGGAGATGCTCGGTGCAGAAGCAGCCGAGCAGATTCGTGCCACATGGCGTCGCCTCTCGCCCGATTTCGAACACTATGTCGTGGAATTCCTCGCCGGGGAGATTTGGACTCGCCCCGGCTTGGATCGAAAGACGAAAAGTCTGGTGACGATCGCCGTTCTCACGGCGCTAGGACGTCCTCACGCGCTGGAGCTGAACATCCGCATGGCCCTGCGGAACGGAGCGAGCGAGCGGGAGATCCTGGAGACGCTCTTGCACATTGCTCCGTACGCCGGATTCCCGGCCTGTTGGGAAGGCTTAACGACGGCCTCCCGCGTCTTCGCGGAACGCAGGAGCGACATCCCGAAGGAGGACATCTCCGAGAGAGGCTCTTCATGACGGAGTCCCACGTATGACACCGGAACAGCTCACGCGCGAGATCAAACGACGGGCGCGCGCCCTGGGCTTCCACGGTGTGGGCGTCACCGACGTTCAGCCGCTTGAGGAGGCCGAAAAGCAGTATCACCGCTGGCTCCGCGAAGGATATGCGGCCGATCTGCATTATATGCAAGCGAGCGCTCACCTGCGCGCGCATCCGAAGCGGGTGTGGCCTGAAGCCCGAGTCGTTCTCGTGCTCGCCGTGAATTACTACAGCGGTGAATTCGATCCCCTTCCACGGGGATATGGACGGATTGCGCGCTATGCCTGGGGGCGCGATTATCACGATGTCATCCCCGCGCGTCTTCGGCAGTTGGTCGGGGAGATCGAGCACCTCCTCGGACGTCCGGTTCGCGCTCGATGGTTCACCGATGCGGCTCCCCTTTTGGAGCGCGCGCTGGCCGTGCGCGCGGGACTCGGACGCGTGGGATGGAACGCGTGCCTCATCACGGAGACCTTCGGCTCCTGGGTCTTCCTGAGCGAGATTCTGCTTGATGTCGAACTCGTGCCGGATCCGGCGGAGACGCGTCCGTGCCAGAGCGTCTTCGACTGCCAGCGCTCCTGTCCGACAGGAGCCCTTCGTCCCGATGGCCTGGTGGATGCGCGCCTCTGTATCTCCTACCACACGATCGAGAATCGGGGCGCGATCCCACGCGCCCTTCGGCCTCAGCTCGGCGATTGGCTCTTCGGCTGCGATGTTTGCCAACAGGTCTGCCCGCACAACGCACGCGTCCCGATCACCGACTGGCCCGACTTTCACCCGGAAGCGGGCGTAGGCCAGAGGCTTGCTCTGGCAGAAGTGCTCACCCTCACCTCGGACGACGCGTTTCGCGCCCGCTTTCGCGGCACAGCGCTTCGACGGGCGAAGCGTCGCGGCTTGCTGCGCAATGCCTCCATCGTCGCAGCGAATACGGGCTACGAAGACGCCATCCCTCATCTGCGCCGCTTGGCGCGCGAGGACCCGGACGAGATCATTCGCGGGCATGCTCTGTGGGCGCTCCGCGTTCTGGATCCCATCGGCTCGCGCCCGATTGTGGACCGAGCCCGCCGGGATCCCCATCCCTTTGTGCGCCAGGAGGCCGAATGGGCGCTGGAGACGCCATCAGGTGGCCGACTCAGAGAAGAGTCGCACGATCGGGAGACTTCCGATATGCTCTCCGCACGAGATCGCTTATGACGCGCGCGCACATCGGACACGGATTGCTCATCGGCGCGTTTCTGGTGGCCATCGCTGCTTTTCTGCTCAAGCTCGCTTACACGGCATGGTTCCCGGGGACGCTCCTCACCCTCGGCCTTTTGGCATCCGGCCTCGCCTACGCGCAGCGGGCGTGGCGAATACGTCCCCCGCTGTGGGTCCTCGGATCGCTCTTCTTGGCCGTCCAGGTAGACCTGCTCGGCAATCATTTCCACATGTACGGACGTCCGTTCGGTCCCGTGCAATACGATGAGTTCGCGCACATGATGGGTTCGGCTTTGACGGTCCCCACCTTCATCTGGCTCTTCGGAGAGATCATGCGTCGGCAGGGACACGAGCTCTCCCGCGGATGGATCGCAACGCTCGCTGTTTCGCTCAGCTTCTCCGTCGCGGGCATCTACGAGATCATCGAGCTCTGGGATGAGCGGTATTTCGGCGGTCGGCGCATTTGGAGCCCCCATGACTGCCCGAACGATTTGCAATGGGACCTGAGCGGAAAGATCCTGGGAGCGGTGATCACCGTCCTCATCGGACGCGCGAGCGAGCGTCACATGCGGGCGCGCGCGCCCGAAGTTTCTGCACGAAGCCCCCGCCAAGAACCCCACGCACCGAAAGGGAGGGAGTATGCGAAAGACCGTGCGTGAGATCGCCGAGCTGGTGAAGGGTCGCCTCATCGGCGAAGCAACGCGAGAGATCACCGACGTGGCCAGCTTGGAGACGGCGACCGAAACGGAGATCACCTTCGTAGACTCCGAAGGATATCGGCCGCAAGCCGAGCGCTCGCGCGCTGGATGCCTCGTCGTCCCGGAAGGTTTCCATCTGCCCGGCCGCACACTCATCGAAGTCACGCATCCGCGCCGCGCTTTCGCCGACATCGTTCGGCTCTTTCATCCGCGTCCGCGTCCGACGCCGGGCGTTCACCCGACGGCGATCCTCGGCGAGGGCGTCGTTCTCGGCGAGGGCGTGAGCGTTGGCCCCTATGCCGTCCTGGATCGCGAAGTGCGCATCGGCGCACGCGCGGAGGTCGGCTCCGGTGTCTACATCGGCGCACGCAGTTCTATCGGAGAGGACTCGATCATTTACCCGAACGTGACGATTTATCACGATGTGCAGATCGGCGCGCGCGTCATCATTCATAGCGGAAGCGTGATCGGGAGCGATGGCTTCGGCTACTTCCTCGCCGAAGGGCGCTATTGGAAGTTCCCCCAGGTGGGAAGCGTGATCATCGAAGACGACGTGGAGATCGGCGCAGGCGTCTGTATTGATCGGGGGACGCTCGGAGCTACGCGCATCGGACGCGGCGTGAAGATCGATAATCTCGTCCAGATCGCTCACAACGTCACCATCGAAGCGGACACGGTGATCGCTGCCCAGACGGGGATCGCCGGAAGCGCTCACATCGAGCGAGGAGTGCAAATCGGCGGTCAGGTGGGTATCGCCGACCACGTGCGCATCGAGCAGGGGGCCATCATCGGCGCGCAAGCAGGAATCCCCTCGGGTAAACGCATTCGCGCCGGAGAATTCGTCTGGGGCACGCCGGCCCGCCCCATGCGCGAGTTCAAAGAGCAGTACGCGCACCTGAGCCGCTTGCCTCACCTCCGACAGATGGTCCTGACACTCAGCGAGCAATTAGATGCCCTACGTCGTCTCGTCCTGGAGGAGCGATCCCACGAGGAGACATGACGACGCCCCTCTCACAAGGGCTTCGCCGTGACGCGCATGAAGTAGGCCACCAGACTCGGCGAGACGTACGCCTCGATCACCGCCGCGGCCACTAAAAGCCCATAGGCCGCGAGCACGAGCTTCCCATAGACATGCACTTCCCGCCACCAGTCCACACTCTGGCCCTGCGCCGCTCGGTAGACGCGAAACGCCAAATGTATGCCCAACGCGCCAACGGCCGCAAAAGCTGTCAGCTCCGGAACCCCATGCGGCAAAAGCGCAGCCAACGTCACGATAAAGGGCGTCCCCTGAATCTGCGCGATCTGCACAAGCAATCCGATCATGTACCCGATCAGCAGCATCTCGGCCAGCGAAAGCAATCCGCCCGTCAGAATCCCGACGACGAGCATCAGAAAGACGCGCGTGTTGTTGGTGAAGATGACGCGAAGGGTATGCTCCCCACGAATGCTCTGCATAATCGTGATCGAAGCATGGACGTCGCGCTCCGGCAGCTCCCGCTCAGGGAAGGGTACAGTGAGCCCGACGCCGATGCCCACAACAAGCCCCACGGCCATGAGGCCGAAGCCAAAAAGCAACCACCGTTTGTTGATCATTCGTGCTCGCTCCGCACCGACTACCTTCCAGACCCGCGTGAGTATATTCAGGGGACATCCCCGGCGTCAACCACCCGCACACGAGAGGCCAAAAAATTGACCTCCTTAAGGTCGTAGGCAAGAGTAGGAAGTCGACATGAGGCGACTGCTTTGCCTTGATGTGGGGCTCAGTGTCTGTGCGTCTCCACCTTCTCCTACACCTAACTTTCGTCTCATCAATAATTTTCACCCAAACCGGGGGGGGTAATAGCTTCGCCAGGAGGGCCCTCAGCTCCCGCCAGGTCACGGGCTTCCCCAAGGCGGCGTCCGCCTCTCGGGGCTTGGCCTCCTGACCCCATCCCGTCAGGACGACGACGGCCGCCGTCGGCGAAGTCGCTTTCAGCCGCCGTACGACCTCGCTCCCCGTCATGCCCGGCATCCCCAGGTCCGTCAGGACCAGGTCGTACGGCTCGCCAGCCTGCAGGGCCGCCTCAAAGAGGGTCAAACCCTCCACACCCCCGCCGGCAACCGTGACCCGGTGGCCCATTTCCTGCAACATCGCCCCCAAGACCTGCCGGACCCGGGGATCGTCGTCGATCAGCAGGACGCGCCGGGGCACTGTCGGCACCTCGGGTTCCTCGACTTCAGTCCTCCACTCGACCCTCCGGATGGGGAAGATCAGACGGACTGTCGTTCCCCGTCCCGGCTCGCTCTCCAGCTCGAGGCCCCCGTCGTGGCGCCGCATCGTCCCATAGACCATCGCCAATCCAAGACCGCTTCCCTGCGCCCCCTTGGTCGTGAAAAACGGCTCGACGGCTCGACGCCGGACTTCTTCGTCCATCCCAATGCCCGTGTCGGTGACCTCGACGACGGCCCACTCGCCCGCCTGCCGGGTCCGCAGGACGATACGGCCCCACGGCTCGCCCTTGGCGAGGACGGCGTCCACGGCGTTAAAGACCAGGTTCGTCAGGGCCTCCCGGACCTCAGCCCCGACGGCCGCCGTCGGCGGCAGGTCTTTGGCCAGGTCCGTCGTCACCTCGATGGTCACGCCCTCCCGCTGGGGCATGTCATACCACCGAGGTCGGGTCAGTTCGACGACCTGCCGCACGGCCGCGTTCAGGTCGACCATCTCCAGGGCCTCTTCCGGTATCCGAGGCCGATAGAAAGCCCGCAGACGCTCGACGATGCGGGCGATGTCGGTGGCCGCCTCCGAAAGCCGCTGGGCCCACTCCCGGACCTGCTCGTCCCCGTGTTGCCCCAACAGCTCGGCATACCCCACGATGGGCACCAGGGCATTGTTGATGTCGTGGACGATACCACTGGCCATCTGACCCAGGGCCCAGAGGCGCTCCTGCTGGAGCAGGGCCTCCTGAGCCTGCTTGAGGTCTTCGTAGGCCCGCTCCAGGTTCGCAAACAGGTGGGCGTTCCGAAAGGCCACGGCCAGATGGTCGGCCAGAGCCATCAGAAAGGCCTCGTCGGCCCCCGTAAAGGCCCGAGGCGCCGGTCGGCCCGCGTGCAGGACGCCTAACAGGTCCCCCTCGGAGACGATGGGCACGAGCAGGGCCGACCGTAGGCCGGTCTTGTTCACGAGGCGTTCGAAGTAGGCCCCCGCCGTCTCCATCAGGTCGTCCAGCCGTATCGGTCGACCCTGCCTCAGGGTCCCCAGCCACCGGAGGCGGTCGGCCTCGATGCCCTTCCCGACGCCCACGCCCGTCACGTCCGCCACGGACCGGGCGGCCTCATTGTACCCCTCCAGGACCAGGACGTCGGCGGCCTGGTCGTAGCTGAATACGGCCAGAGCCGTCGCCGGCAAGACCCGCTCCAACTCCGCCAGGGCGACCCGGACGATGTCCGGTCGCTTGAGCCGCTGGTTGACGGCCCGGACGATCCGGTGGAGGACCTCCAGCTGGTCAGCCCGCCGACGGACCTCCGCCAACAGGCGGACGATTTCGAGGCTGGCCCCGACGTAACCCACAAAGTTGTCGATCATCTCCCGCTGGAGGGCCGGAAAGGCGCCGGGTTCGTCCGCCATCAGGACGATGACGCCAAACAGTCGGTCGCCGAACCCGATGGGGACCAGGTAGACCGACTGAAAGGGACGGCCGGCGTCGTAGGCAAAGCCCTGCCATCGGGGTTCCCGGGCTGTGTCGGGCACATACACCGAGCGCCGTTCGGCGGCGACCTGACCGATGAGTCCCGCCCCCAGCCGGACAGTACTCGCCGGCTCGGCCGTCACGGCCGCCAGCCGGTCGGCGGTAAGACCCACGCACGCCCGCAGGTGCAGGACGCCGGCCGATTCGTCGTACTCATAAAAATCCGCATGCCGGACCCCCAGGGCGGCCTGAAGCTCCTGCAGGACCCGTTCCGCGACCGCCTCCGGCGCCAACAGCGCGATGCGAATCTGGGCCGCCAGCGTGCGCTCCGCCGAGTGCAAACGTAGCCCCGCTTCATAGAACAGGCGGGCATTGGCGATAGCGATGGCCGCCTGGCCGGCCAGGGTCGGAAGAATAAGACGCCCTCGTCGTTGAAGACCCGAGGCGTCGTCGTGAACATGTGGAGGACGCCGATGGTCTCCCCCTGCACGACCAGGGGTACACCCAGATAGGAGAAGAGCCGACCATCCCGAAGGACTTCCCGGTGCGTCTGGAGGCGGGGGTCCCGATGGATGTCGTAGATGACGACCGGCTCTTGTCGCTCAACGAACCAGTGGAGCAGGCTCTCGGCCACCTCGAAGGCGGGCTCCTCGACGATCCGCCCGTTGGGAAGCCGCATGAGGAAGACCTGGAAACGGCGTCGGGTCTCGTCCAGAAGACTCACGGCCACGGCGTCGGCCCCCATCTCGGCCGGGACCCCCTCCAGGACGGCCTCCAGGACCTCTCGCAGATTCAGCTTCTGGATAATGGCCTGGTCGATGCGCCGCAGGATCGTCAGCCGCCGGAGCCGCTCCTCGGCCGACCGCCGGAGCTGGGCGTGCCAGATGGCCAGGGCTATCTGCTGACCCATGGGCGCATAAAACGAGATGTCCTCCTCGGGGAGGGCCTCATACCGGCGGCTTCCCAGGACGAGGACGCCCAGCCATTCGCCGGTCGGAAGCGTGAGGGGCATGGACGCCCGCGCCTGAATCCCCTCCCGCTTGGCAAACTCGGCGATACGGCCCGTCTCACTCAGCCGTTCGTGGACGACCTGGGTTTCCCTCATCCAGTCGGGCGCTTCGGCGACCCGAAGGGCCAGCACGTAGGCCCGGAACTCGTCGGACATCCCCCGCCATGCCCGTAGGACGAGCCTGTTGCCCTCGACGAGCCAAAGGCCTCCGATCTCGACCCCCAGGGCCTCCAGGGCGGCGTCCAGGACTCGGTTCAACCGCTCGTCCAGGTCGGCTGTCTCGAGGATGGCCGTGAGGATCCGATTTTGGGCCGTCAGGTGACGTTCGTGCCGTCGGAGGCTCTCTTGAGCCCGGATTCGCTCGGTAACGTCCTCCCTGACGGACACGAAGTGAGTGATATGGCCCTCGGCGTCGAACACCGGGGCGATCGTCCGCTCATCGTAGTACAGCGTCCCGTCCTTCCGCCGGTTGACGAAGATCCCCCGCCAGACGCGACCCGCCAGGATGTGGGACCAGAAGCGCTCGTAAAATTCCTGCGGATGGTGGCCCGACTTGAGGATACGGGGATTCTGGCCGACGGCCTCCTCGGCCGTGTAGCCCGTGACTGCCGTAAAGGCCGGGTTCACCCACAGGATGGTCCCGTTCACGTCTGTGACAAAGATGGATTCGCCGGCATGCTCCAGGGCCGTCTTCAGGAGTTCCAGCCGTGCCAAATTTTTTCGTGGCGCCACGCCGTGATACCTCCGACTGTACTTCCGACTGTATTAGGGCGGCTTAAATATACCACCGGTCCTTCTAGCTCACAAGATTCATGGGACCAGAGGTGGCCAAAAATGTGATCCACAAAGCGGGTCTTGATCTAAGACTGTCGCGATGCCAAAGCCTCCCAAAGCGTCGGCACAGCACATCATCAGGACCTTCATCCTCGCCTTGTCAGGCGATTCGATCACGGAGTAGGCTTTTCAAGCACTCCTCATGGAGGGGAACGGGGCATGAGCGACCTGCAGGGCAAACGCATCGCCTTGGCATGTTGGCGACGAGCAACAGAACTCGCCCAGGGGATAGAGAAACTCGGCGGAATCCCCCTCCGGCGGCCGACGATGCGTACCCTCTCGGCTGAGTCTGATCCGGAGCTACAGCACACTGTCGCGCAGCTTGTTGGCGAGGGCGCCGATTGGTTCCTCTTCACGACAGGCACCGGCGTGCGCGCACTCGTGGACATCGCTGACCGGATCGGATGCCGCGCAGAGTTCGTGCAGCTTCTGCACCACGCGCGCGTGGCCGCCCGAGGCTATAAGACGGCTCACGCCCTGCGCCAATTGGGCATAAGCAATATCGTGCGCGACCGGGATGGAACCGTAGCGAGTCTGCTGGCCGCCCTCGACGAATACGATCTGAACGGGACGCATATCGCTGTTCAAGCCCCCGGAGAACCCATGCCGGAGGTCATTCTGTGGGCACACCACCGACAGGCACGGGTGACCGAAATCCTGCCCTACCGCCACGTTCCGACAGCACCGGAAGAGCTGGAGACGCTCCTTGAGGAGATCCTCAGGGGACAACTCGACGCCGTCCTCTTCACCAGTCCTCCGCAGGTCCGCTTCCTTTGGGACTTCGCCCAATCCCGTTCCCGAGAGGACGCCCTGCAAAAGGCCTTCCAAGAGTTGGTGCTCGCCGTCGCCGTCGGACACGTCACCGCCGAAGCTCTCATCGCCCGCGGCGTCTCCCGCGTCATTACCCCTCCCTCCGAACGCATGGGCGCCGCCCTCGTCGCCCTTGCCCAATTTTTCTCGCGCCATACGCCCCTTGAGGGACCCTCGCCGTGAAAAAGTCCCCCCCCAATGGGCGACGAAGGAACGGTCGAAACGGGACATGGTCCTCCTCTCTGCGTGCTCTGACACCACGAGGTTCACAAGAGCAACAACACGCCCTGGTGAGTCAAACGGCATTCCGCACAGTGGGCGCGCTTATCATCCAAACGCTTATTCAGGTTCGTTCGCTCGCTGAGGACATGCAACCCACATTCTGTAGCCTTCACATGAAGGGCCTCAACAGTAGCCTCGAACGAGCGTCAGCGCCCCGTTCTGCAGCTCATAGACACGTGTGGCTTCCTGCTTCACCGATGAGGCCCTCGCGGGAGGTACCCCTCTTAGCCCTCGCGAGTCAACCCCAACCCCTATCCGCCCGTCGCGCTCCCGAAGGGAGCGACTCGACAGCAGCCGTGGGCGAGCAGAGCGGAGCGAGACCTTGTGAAGAAATTCAAACCCTCTTCTGCCAGTCGAGCCCACAAAGTGGGCAGCTCGATGTGAGCCTAGAGCGAGCGGAGTGCCGCGGAGCGAGCCCTAGGACATCGAAGTGCTCCTCCAATCTCCCTAAGACCGCGAACGCGGGAGGCCCACGGGATGCGCGCGCCCACGGCTTCGTGATGTCGCAGAGACTGTTTGAGATCTGGCGTTTGAGCCGGTTTTTGAGAGCAATGCTCATCCCCCAGGCGCGTGATGGCTAGGTACACTCTGCGAAAGCGCGAGCCAGCCGTCAGAAGATTTCGCCCTCGCTCATCTTCAGTGCCACTGTTGCACTGCTCGATAAGGGACCCCACGGGGAGCCCCCTTGGAGCACTCGGTCTGGTAGAGCACCACGTCGTAGACCCTGCCAAGCTCGAGGGAGATCTGGTGCATCCGGTGCATCAGAGCGAAGAGGCGCTCATCGGACACAGCCTCCGGCGTGACCAGCTCGAACGCCGGGATCATGATGGGGTTCCCACGCGATATCGGCATCGCGTGGGGTGCCCGCGCACCCTCCCTCCTGCCGGAGGACTTGCTTCCATAGAAGTCCTTTCATACACTGCTCATGGAGGTGGCTCGTATGAAGACTCAGCAGCTCTTGGAGCGCATCTCTGTTGACCCGCAGATTTGCCATGGTAAGCCGTGCATCAAGGGCACGCGCATCCCGGTCTTCGTCATTCTCGATGCCCTCGCTGCGGGTATGACCGACCAAGAGATCATCAAGGAGTACCCCCCAGTGACAGAGGAGGACATCCGGGCGGCTCTCCTCTACGCCTCCCTGGTGACACGACAAGAGGAGGTACCGCTGCCCACGTGAGATTATGTCGGAACTGGGATCATCAGCAGTGAGAGCGCTGTTCGACATCTCGTGACGTGAGGAGATCACGGTGAACGAAGTTCCTCCTCGATGCGAATATTCCACACTCAGCCAAAGCCGTCTTGGAGCAGCGCGGCTTCGACGTAGTTTCTGTCCACGACATCTCATCTCCGGCTACACCTGATCCCGTCAGTTATGACTTGGCCAAGCGGGAAGACCGCATAGTGATCACGCGGGATCACGATTTCCTCAATATCCTGCTCTACCCACCGGCTCAGACGCCGGGCATTATCGTAGTCAAGGTGCAGCGGTTGACGGCCAAAGCGATCAACGCTTTGCTGCTTGACTTCTTGAGTCGAGTATCCGAGCCGCAGATCAAAAATGCCTTAGTTGTCTTGGAACCGCATCGTTACCGCGTCCTTCGCTAGGGCTGGGGGCAGCGAGGAGCATCCAAGCCGTGGGTTCAAATGCCCCTGCGAACCACATCCCTGGTGAGCTCTCCCTGCGGAGCGGGCCGTCGCTCCTTGATGTCGCAATCCTCTTTGAAGCAAGTCCTGGTTTCCAACTTTAAATTTTATGTCCCCTCATTAGAACATCTTGGTTTTTACACTTACTACATTGGAGATTTTTGAAGCATTTCCTACATTGTCTAGGGCTTTAATAGCTACATAATACAAAGTATCTTTTTTCAACCCGATTATGGTTACTTCCATTTTTTCTCCTCTCTTTTTGGGTGGTGGTCCACCACCCAATAATTCAATTGCCTGATCAAAATTATTTTCATCAATTGGTTCTGTCGAAATTCTTATTTTATATCTTGCTGCATCTCCCTCATTTCCATCATCGCCAGTGGCGGTCCATTTTAGCCCTATTGAATTTGAAGTCACATTGGTAACAGTTAAATCTTCAATTGGAGCTGGCGGAATTTGATCATTCTCTAAAAGATTATATAAATTTAGCCTACCTCCAGAAATAAATAAGAAAGTAGTTGTTTCCAAAACATCAGTTCCCAACAGAATTTTCTCCTTTACAATCTTATAATTAACTTCAATTCCTTTGCTTCGATAATACGAAAATAGCAAGCTTGCTGCTCCACAAACCATTGCTGCTGCTGACGAGGTATCAGAAATTTTAGTATAGCCGTAAAAATTATCTGGAGTACAGTAAACGCACTTTTTATATGGTACTGTAGAAACAATGTTTTTTCCTGGGGCAGCTAGATGAATTGTTGTTATTCCATAATTTGAGGAAGGAGCAAATTGATCTTTTTCATCGGTTACGCCAACTGCTATGATATTTGGTAAATTAAATGATGCTGGATAAACAGGTTTAGTATCAACATTTATATTGTTATTACCAGCAGCAGTTACAAAAAGAATTCCTGACTTTTCGGCTAAGGAAATTGCATCATAAAGACTTTGCAAATATGAGACCCTAGTCAAAGGATACCAAATTATTTCCCACTTTCTGTTAATTGCATAAATAATTCCTTCTATTATTCCACTTAATCTACCCACTCCTACATCATTAAAAACTTTTACAATTCCTATTTTAGTTTTAGTTATTCCAGCTATTCCAATTTCATTATTTTGTTCAGCAGTGATAATTCCAGCAGCAAATGTTCCATAACTTATACCATCGTGAACTTTATTATTATTATCCGCAAAGTTCCAACCCTTATCATCATCTACAAAGCCATTATTGTCATCATCTATGCCATTGTCAGGGATCTCCCCTTCATTTATAGCAATTTTATCTTTTAGATCGGGATGGGTATAATCAACTCCGGTAGAAATAATTGCAACCACACCTTTATCTTCTTTACTTCCACCCCAAATCTCCCAAGCTTTTAAAGCTTTAATATCTGCTCCTGGTTTACCGCCAAATTGACCAGTGTTATTTAGATACCATTGATCTTTAAAGAGGGGGTCGTTGGGAAATGTCTGAGTTTGAAATGCTACTGGTTGAGGCATTGAGTTTATCTGATCTCTTGAAATTACCTGATCGGCAAAAACCAAATAATCTGGCTCAACTGCTTCAAGACTTTGATCAGCCAAGAGTTCCTTAAGCATTTCTTTTTCCTTTTCCGGCTTAAAACCACTTACAATATACCAACGATCCATACCGACCGATTTCACAGCCTGTAAGATTCTTGGGTCATTGAATCTAAATTGACCTATAATCTGACTAACTTCTAAACCGATAGATAATGTTGTCAATTTTGAAAATGCCCTAAGCCGGGCTTGATCGCCCTCTCTAATTTTAACCAGAAAACTTCCAGGCTTATGTTTGAAACTTAACTTATAATCTGCAATTTTATCCCACCGATCTGATGATTGTGAAAATTTCCTCACCGGACAAAAAACCACTGACAAAAAAATCAAGGTAAAAACACCAAAACGAAAATTCATATTCCCTTTCATAATTCATAATTTTACCTCCTTTTTAAGTCCAAATCGGCGCCCAATAGAGGCATGCCAAGTCTCGCAATCCTCTTTGAAGCGAGTCCTGGTTTCCAACGAGAGTCGCCCGCGCTTTTTTGCACGCGCCTTGATTCGACGCGTGTCGCAATCCTCTTTGAAGCGAGTCCTGGTTTCCAACATAGCGCCATCCATTCGTAATATAGGCTTGGTGGGTCGCAATCCTCTTTGAAGCGAGTCCTGGTTTCCAACAGAGCGGGAGGCCTTCGCACCGGTTTCTCTGCGGCCTGGGGATGGTCGCAATCCTCTTTGAAGCGAGTCCTGGTTTCCAACGTGAATATGGGCTCGAATTTGACAATCGGGAGGGGCACTGGTGGTCGCAATCCTCTTTGAAGCGAGTCCTGGTTTCCAACGGTAGTAAGGGTAGTAATGGAAGTGGGAGTCCAAGTACGTCGCAATCCTCTTTGAAGCGAGTCCTGGTTTCCAACCTTTTGTCCTCCTTTTGTCCTCCGTGCGCGGGCGAGCAAAAAGGTCGCAATCCTCTTTGAAGCGAGTCCTGGTTTCCAACACGGCAACAGCCAGCGATGCGAACATTCGCACGCTGGCCTTGAGTCGCAATCCTCTTTGAAGCGAGTCCTGGTTTCCAACGGGGACTGAGGAGCTGCTCCCCCGCGCGGGCTCGGGGTATAGTCGCAATCCTCTTTGAAGCGAGTCCTGGTTTCCAACGGAGAGGTGGGAATTGATGGCGCCGGGACCGTTCCAGAGTCGCAATCCTCTTTGAAGCGAGTCCTGGTTTCCAACCTCGGCCTCGTCGCACACAACGTCGAAGGCCTCGGGTCGCAATCCTCTTTGAAGCGAGTCCTGGTTTCCAACGGGTCGTTCTGACCCCGGAGGCCTTCGACGCCGTGTGCGAAGGTCGCAATCCTCTTTGAAGCGAGTCCTGGTTTCCAACAGATTATGTTGGACTTGAATGATCGTGCGACCACAGTCAGTGTCGCAATCCTCTTTGAAGCGAGTCCTGGTTTCCAACTGGGAATTCGCGAATGAGGTTTTGCGAGCATTTCGGGAGTCGCAATCCTCTTTGAAGCGAGTCCTGGTTTCCAACAGGAAGTTATGAAGAAGGAAGTTATTTGGGAATTCGCGAGTCGCAATCCTCTTTGAAGCGAGTCCTGGTTTCCAACAAAGTTGGCCGCTTACGAGTCCATAGCCCTACTCAGGGAGGCCGGGTGTCGCAATCCTCTTTGAAGCGAGTCCTGGTTTCCAACATGCGAACATTCGCACGCTGGCATTGAGCTCGTATTTCTCGGTCGCAATCCTCTTTGAAGCGAGTCCTGGTTTCCAACATACACTCAACAGATTTGTGTTGGAGGTCCTTGTAGAAGTCGCAATCCTCTTTGAAGCGAGTCCTGGTTTCCAACTGTCAGGGCATTAACCCTCATGGTTTCAGGAAGAAAGCGGGCGAAACGTGATAACCCCTGCTCCCCTCCCCGGCATAAGCCTCCGCACACGGACGGCATGAGGAGGCTATTTTCCCGAGAACATGTTGCATTCCCACATCTTAGCTCCATGGTGATATCCCCCCCTCCACGGCCAGGACCCTGCAGATTGTCAAACATCGGGCCGACCTGAGGCGATTCGCCGCTCTTTTTTACCACATCTCGGCGGTACAGTCAACATCCGGTTTCTCCGCGCTCCTCCTCCCAGGGACGGCTCAAGGTCCTCACATACTCTTCACGCCGGCGCACCCTCTGCTGTCGGAGGGGCCGCGCTCGGAGCTCACCAAATATAGACGTCCTCATCCTGTGTGACATCCCCCCGCCCTTCGACGATGATCTCGTCCACGCACGCCTGGCACAACCGATAACAGCGCAGGCTATCGGTTGTCGGATCAATATAGAGGCAAAGCCGACGCCGCAGCATGGTGAACTGGTCTTCCGTCAGCAAACATTCGAAAACGCTGTACTGGACGCGCGTGCCGAAGTCTTTGAGGATCTCGGCGATCTGAGTGCGCCGCTTATCGTCGCTGACATCGTAGCTGATGATGTAGAACATGACGCGTTTGATTGGCATAGTTAAGGTTCGGCGACGTAAGGTTCGTACCCCCCACCGCTTTGAACGACTCGCGCCAAGCGCTCGGCTTGTTCCAGCAGCAATCGGCGGAAGCTGGTGCGATGGCCCACGTGTTTGGAGATGAAGACGCGCCTCATGGTGTTTTCGTACTCCTGAAGGAAGCGCTTCTTGGCGTCGGGGGAGAACCAGACGCCGCCGTTTTCGGCCGCCGTGAAGTGTTCCGGCAGCAAGACCTCCATGTTAAAGAGCATGAGGACGAGCCGATCCACGACGGCGGCGCGAAATTCCTCCATGAGGTCGAGAGCGAGGCTACACCGTCCATACTCGGGCGCGTGAAAGAAGCCGAGATAGGGATCGAAGCCGATGGCGGCGACGACGGCTATGGCCTCGCTGAACAAGAGCGAATACCCGAGTGAGAGCGCGGCGTTGATAGGATCCTGGGGCGGACGCCGGGAACGTTTCTGAAACCGCAGCGAGCGGCGGAACATGCGCCCGTACGCCTGGAAATACACAGCCGCCGCCTGCCCTTCCAGACCGCGAAGGGACGAGAGCGTGTGCGGGCGTCCCAGAGCGTCGAGCACGCGCTCCAGCTCCTGCGTCTCCTCGGGAGCCGACCACTCGGGATGGTTTCGGTGATATCGTGCGATCACGCGAAGCGCCGATTGGACTTTAGCGCGGACGATGCGGCGCGCCACCTCGCTTGCGAAGGCTTCATCGCGAGCCCGCTCATACTGCGCCACGCGCAAGGGAATGTTCTTGGATTCCAAAGCGACCAAGCGGCCTTTGAGCCGCCCGTGCCAGGAGAGGAAGGTCGTGTCGACTCCATGGCGCAGAAGGGCCGAGATGGCTCCCGTTGTCAGATGCACGTGGCCGAAGACGACAACGCGCTCGAGCTTCAGAAGCGGGACATCGGCCACGCGTGCGCCATCGCGATAGATGATCAAGCGCTCGCTCTCTTGTCGCACCACGGCACCTTGTTCGAGCAGATAGAGCGAACTCATGCCGCTCTCCTTTCAGCGGGACTTCGCCCGCGCGGCGAAGCCCCGCTTGCTCATTAGGCGCAGCGACTCCAACCGGAGCCTCCTCCGACGGCGCTCCCCCACGAAGCGATGAGGAGGCGACGGCGCTTGGGCTTCTTCTTGATCTCGGCGATCGCGCGCTTGTTCCGATAGGCGGTGATCAGGCGGCCATCTGCGACGATGAGCGTCACGCCCTCCAAGCGCTCCAGCTCGCGCTCCAAGCCACGCGGAATCTGGCGCCGCCCGAGGAAGTAGAACGTCGCTCCGGTGCGATGGAGCCGACGCCCCAACCTCAGCACCAGGTTCACGTCCTCGAGAGAGATCCCCCGCTGGGCCAATCGTTGGGCCGCATGCCGAGAGATCTGCACCCGCGTGATCGTCATCTTCTTCTTCGTCATCATGCCCCCTATCTTATGGTGGGGCGCACGTTCGCGGAAGAGGGAGGTATCTTGCGGGCAAGGTTTCCTCTCCTGCCGGCGATCGCTCCCGGTACGGACTCACTCGCAAATTGTCAAACAGCGAGGCGTGATCAGCCGAAGCGACACGGCATCCCTTCACGCGGATGCCCTCACCTGAATACGGCGGGGATCGAGCCGAAGCCCATAGCGCGCATGACGCGACGTCGTGCTGATGTTGACGATGTGCAGCTCCTCGGGGAATGCGTCGCGGCGGAGCGCGTGATTGACCTTAGAGCGATAGCTCAGGAAGAGATCGGGATCGAGATTGAATGGGTGCTCGGATGAGCGCTCGGAATCCCCGACGAAGATTTGACAGAGCTCTCGGTAACGGGAGAGATCGAAGCCGGATTTGAAGCCGTGAAAGCATTCGGAGCACGTCCGGACGTCCCTGTGCCCGTGCTGCGGATGCGCGGCGCGGCGCTCGGCGAAGTAGGCGAAAAGAGCGAGTTTGACGCCGCTGAGGGGCAACACGCGATCGCCCAAACGCGCGTGCCGAGCCGCGTAGTCAATGATGAGCGTCTCCCACTGCTCGGCGGCCTGACGATTGAGCTCGCGCTGCACGTGGCGAATCTGCTCTTCGATCGTGCGCCGCAGCCGCCGATCTTTGAGCACCCATGACCGCAGGCGCACAAAGGGGATCTCGGCCAGATCAATGCGCGCCTCCTCAGTGGAAGCGACCTGCCCGACGCCGATCCCGATCACCCGAGGCCGCCGCGGAGGGAAGAAGAACTGCGGGTTGTGCTCGAAAGGCTCCGGCACGAGCACGTGGTAGAGCCGATCCTGTTCCCGTCCGTAGAGGGTAAAGGCCAGCAGCATATAGGCCGACATCGTCTTGCGGCCTCCGGCAATGGACCCGTGCACGATCGTCTGCGGATCGTCGGTCAATTCCCGGATAATGCCCAGAAGCTGTTCGGCGAGATGGCGATTATCCTCGACCGTGCGAATGTCCTCGAGGACGATGTCTTCGACCGAGCTTTTCGTCGTGCCGGCGCGTCGGGGGACTGTCGTCTTCTTGATCGTCAGAACGTGCGACTCATCGAAGCGAATGGCCCTCGGATCGAAACCATACTCACGACAGAAGGCGATGAAGTGACCGGTGTGCGGATCGAGCAGATCGCGTCGCGCTCGCTCGGCGCCGCTCTGGGTTGTGATGACGTAAACCTCGGAGATGGGGATACGCCGCTCGACCATGAGCGCATAGAGCGTTTCGGTGACGATCTGCGGCGTGTGACCGAGCACGGCCACGAAGATATGACGGGCGTGGCCCGGTCTCGGTGATCGCGCGATCCGTTGTGGTGCGTGTCTTCGTTCATGTCCCATAGCTCTCCTCACGCGTCTGGTTCCACTTTCACCCACCCGAGCGGCCACATAGGTGCGCCGCTCTCGTACGCGATGCGCCGCGTGTGGGGAAAAGGTCCTTCCATAGCGAAGCGATGCGTCTTCGGATTCTCCCCCAACCGATACTGCGCGCGCAATCGGGCGAATTCCTCCCGGGAGAGGGCGTGCCGCACGAGGTCACCTACGGTTTTGATCTCCCATCCGCCGCCCCAGCCGACGTTGAGAAGGAACGCGCCTTCGGCAAGAGCGTCGAGCAGGGCATCGAGTTCGGCGTAGAAATCGGCGACGGGCAGGAGGCCATGTTCGCGAAAGAACGCCCTCTCGGCCGCGATGACAGCGCGCGCGAAGGCTCTGCAGGTCTCGGCAAGCTGTCCGAGCGCCTGCTCTTTCGCTCCGCGAAAATGAAGCTCACGGTCGGCTCTCTCTGTGAAGAGAAAGTCGTCGGTACTGAGATCGAACGCGAGCGTCGTCTCGGGCACGAGCCATTCGACGAAAGTCTTGTACTCGCCATCCTCCTCTCGCTTTTCGACGAGCTGTGAGCCGCGCCGCGCGTAGGTCCAGACGAGGCCGACGGCCAATCGGTCGCGCCCGGCGGGACGGCTATCGCCCACTCGAAGCGCGCGCAGCAGGTCGTGGTTGGGATCTCGTCCGAGGAAGGCGCGTTCGATCGGCTGGGCGAGCCATTCGCGGCTTCGCCCGAGTTGCTCCAGCCGGCGCTGGAACACACGCCATGTATCGGCCAATCGGCGCTCCTCCACGTTCAGGACGCGATAGAGCGTGTGCCGAAGCGCTTCGGCTTCGTCCTCTCCCACGCCGAAGACTTCGGCGAGCACCACGCGCTGCTCCTCGGGACGATCGAACGCCCGACGCTCCCTCAGTACGGCGAACACTTCTGACGCTTTGAGGCAGAGTTGCAGATACCGGACGGCGAACTGCCGCTCGTGCGCACTGCCGTTCATCAGCCACCAGAGCACGGCCGTTCGGATGGCGCCTTTGATCGAACTGCCCGGCAGGTAGGGGTGTCCGTACGCATCCTTCAGCGCCTCGCGGACAGGGGTATCGCCGGGATCTTGCGGACACGGCAGATCATACGCCGCGACCTCTGAGGGCGCGATCCCCCGCTCGTCGAGCCACGCCGACCAGGTGAACGCGCGCTCGCCCATAGCGCGTGCGAGCGCATGTGCATCCACGCCGCGAGCGAGTACGGCATCGAGATCCATCACGTACCAGCGCCGATCGCGATAGACGCCATCGAATTTGCCGAATTGTCGCCCCGTCCCGACATGGACGGGAGTGAGGCAGGTGAGCGTATATCGTCGTCTTCCCATACGCGCTCTCCTCATCGCTCATCCTGAAGGAGCTGCCATGCCTAGAGGAAAGGCGTACCCATAGCGCCAGACCTCGTGGGGGCAGACATCGGGCGCGACGTTGACGAGCCGTCCGGCGCGCGGCACGGGAGCCGTCGTGAGCACGGAACCTTCGGCGAACATCCACACGACTTTTCGTCGCAGGTTGCCGGCTTCGGGCGATGTCACCCAGCCGCGACGTGGCACCAGCTCGTAAGCGGCTCCCGTGCCCGTCAGGCGACGGAACTCGGCCGCGTCTTTTGGACACACGGGCGAGAGGGTGAGACATCGGTCCGCTCCATCCCTCCCGGGCAATGCGGCGTCAGCAGGACCCTCCACATCGAACAGACCACGGCCGGCTCCGCGCTCGCCGCCTATACCGCTATCGCCGAGCGCGCTGAGGACGGCCTCGAATCGCCGTCGCAGCGACGCGCCATGATCGGGATGGAACTCGACGGCGAACCAGAGCCCCACGCCCTCGGCGAAATGCACCTCGCCGAAGTGCCAGATCTGAGAGGCTGCCGTGAGGCGATCGAGCGTCACGCGCGGGACGACGACTGTCTTCCAGAGCACGATGTCGCCGGTGGCATCATCGGTCCACGCGGCCAGATGCGCCTTTTCCTCTTCCGTCACCCACGCGGTCCCGTTAGCGATGCACAACGAGGAGTGGAACGCAATCGGCTCGGCGTGTGTGATCGCCTCGAAGACGCGCTCGGAGACATAGCGCACGCGTTTGAACGCCTTTTCATCCCCCTCGTGAAGGTCCACGCTCGCCAACTGCCCCACCGGCTTTGGGAAGAAGCGCACGTCTCCGGCGAAGGGGAAGGCGGAGCTGAGGAAGAAGGGCTCTGCGCCGCCTTCGTCTTCGGTGAACCAATCGAGCACGTCACGGCGCAGGGCGGCGACACCGTAGAGCTCTCGCCAGATCGAGCAGATCGCCCCAAAGAGCGTGTCAGCCGGAAGATGCGTGCGCGTCACCTCCAGCCCCACGCCGCGCTCGCCAATGTGCACCGGCGAGCGAAAGCGAAGACGATACATCGCACGCGCAGGCATTGTCAGTCCTCTCGAATCACGGTCCGGAGGCGATCGGCGTAATCTTCTGGGGGAAGCCGACGCACATCATCCACTCCTTCGGCGAGGACCACCCGATCTCGCCGTCCCTCGTAGTAACCGCGCGGCTTGACACAAACGGTGATCTTCTGGAATCGGATCTTGCCCGCTCCGCGGGAACCGTATCCGCCGAGATAATCGTCCTCCAAGAGCTCCATGGCTTTGAAGACGTATTGGAGCCACCTGACGTCGCGATCGCTTCCGTTCCCGTTTACGTCGTAGAGGCTATAGACGAACTCAAAAGGAGCGAAGACGGCTCCGGCCGGCACGCGTTCGTTCTGGCGCGGCACAGCCGCAGCCGTGATGCGATCAATCGCGGCTTCCCATTTCACTTCGGTGAAGGGGAGATCCGTCTTGGCTCGGCGCAAGCGCTCGGTCGCTTCATGATCTCGAGCTAAGTGGACGTCGCGCACGATCAAGCGCGCGGGTTTCAGGTTCGACCATCCTCGCCGCTCACGCTCGCCCGGGGTGACGCCGAAGATCTGGCAGACGGGGCACTGGACATACTCCTGCTCGTCTTCGCAGACATGGACGCGGACAACGGGCTCTCGCCGCTGGATGTAATGGTTCGCCTCCTTCCCAAAATGCCGATCCAGAAGCGCTCGCATCTTGCCCCGGAGCGAGGAGCCGGGGATATACGGCTCGCGCGTGACGGGATGACGGATGATGGGATTGTCAATGCCGCCGATGTCCAATCCGGCAGCAGCGCCGCCAATGTGCAGTCCGGTGACGGCTTCGATCTCGCCGGTGATGATGACCTTGCCTCGAAGCAGGAGATTCGGCATATCCCTCCTCCTCTCTCATCGGCCACCCGCCGCCTGGTGATAGGCCAGGATGGCTTCGAAGAAATCCACAAAGCGAGCGAACTTCGTCTCGTCGGCGCCGACTTCATCTATGGCCCAAGTCAGCACGTCTTTCAACTCTTGCGCTCCGCGCTCATTGTCGCGAGCGGCGCGAGCGGCAGCATAGGCGAGTTTGGGCTTGAGCAGGACGAATTCGTGGGCATCGAATCCGCTGATCTCCATGCGCTTGACCATCCCGTAGATGTTTCGGATCTGGCTCGTTGTGAGGCGGCCGTCTTTCAAGCGGGGGCCGAGCCGCTCGGCGATCTCGACAAGCAGTCGGCCTCCTTCGCGGATCGCTCGTTGAACCTCTTCGCGGGACGGCATGGCCGTCGGCGATGAAGAACGGTCGGATTGCGGTGAGCTCCTTCGTGTCATCGTTCATTCCTCCCGAGTGAGAAGTTCCGCCCAGCGGGCGAGCACGTGCAGCCAGCGGATGAGTCCCTCTCGCTCGCGCACGAGCTCGTGCTGGAGGCGGTCAATCGTCTCTTTATGCTCGGCATATCGCTCTCCGAAACGGCCCAGGTGATAGACCAATTGCCACTGCCAGCGGTCGTAGTGGACCAGTTCTTCGAGCTGCTCTCGAGTGATCTCGCCCTGTCGCTCGGCGCGCCGCCACCGCGCTCGATTCTCCGCATAGAGCGCATGGATCTCCATGAGCCGCATGAGGAAAGCGCGGGGCAGAGCCGGCCCCGTCGCAGGTGTGAGCATCTTCAGGAGCCTGTCCTTCCACTCGGCGATCGTCGCGACGTCTTCCCATCGCATGGCCGTCTGCAGGAAGCTGAGCGCATCCTTGGCGCGTCCGGTCGGACGTCGGAACTCTTTCGCGTGATCCTCGAGGGCATGTCGCGCATTCGCCGCCAGTTGATAGAGCGGGAATTTCTCGTGTTCGAGGGCGATGCCCGCCGAGAGCGTCACGTGATCGCCGCCGACGAAGCGGCGAAAATCTTCGCGGATCTGCCGCGCCAACTCCGGCAATACGCTCCACGCGCCGACGACGAACAGATCATCGCCTCCGGCATAGATGAGATAGAGCGCATCCTTCCCCCCTCGGTCATATCGGTTATACTCGCGGCAGAGGCGCGGCACCCACCCCTCGAAGAAAAGGCGCAGGGATTCGCTGAGCGTACTCATGCGCGCGATGGTCGCCTGCGCGCCGAGACCGCATTTGAATACGTCGCCCAAGCTGTCCACGTCCATGCGCAGGACGCCGAGCCACGCTACGCCGTCGGCGGCCGCTGCCATATCAGCGAATTCGGCGATGACCTCTCGGTCCTGCTCGCGCTTTCTGGGCGTCGCATCAGCCAGCAGGCGGAAATCGTAGCTCACCGGGAGATCGCCCCAGCGGAAGCGGAGGCGGATTTCGTCCGTCAAGAAATCCGTCGAGTCGAACGTGTAAACGATGGCGGCCGTCGCTCCCTCCGGTTTGCGCGGCAGTCCGTCTCCTTCATGAACGAGATGCGCCTCGATGCCGAATGCGCGCAGAGCATCGCGCCAATCACTGTGCACCGGGGGCTCGCGTTCGTCCGTGATGAAAAGAACCAGGTGCGTCGGATCGCGAAGCTCCCGACCCAGCTCTTCGAATCCCCGACAGTGTTGACACTTGCGCACCCCGTCTTCGATTCGGAGCACGCCGTCGTTGTGGCACACCTGACAGGTCTCTTCAGCCGTCGTGCCCCGCTGTCGCGGCGTGAAGAGTTCGCGCTCCATCAGATCGTCTCCGAGATCGCTCCATTTGCGGTGCTTTCTCTCTGCGATCTGACGAGAGACCTCGCCCCAGATATTGGCGAAAGCCCTGCCTCCGGCTTCCCCCTCCAAGAAGTCCCGCGGAGTCACCGGGACGAAATCCAGAAGCAGGGCGAGATCGCCTCGATGAATCGTCCAGAGCACACGCGCGATGTATCGCCGACAGGACTCCAATTGCTCGACCGTCTCTCGATAGGGGAGCAGCAGATAGAAATGTCCGCCGCCGACAAAGAGCACGTTCGTCGAAGGGAGATGGAACCGACGCAACAGCCATTCGGCGACCGCTTCGGTGAGAAGCTGCACGTAGAACGACCGACCGCGCAGTCCGCGGGCGGCTCCGCTGCTGGTGAGCAGATAGAGGAAATCCTGCGTGCCCGAGATGTCGCCTTTCACCAGCGCGCACACGGGCCGATCGAGAAGCTCGCCCTCCCGCGCGGTCAGCTCTGCGCCCTTCCAGCACGTGGTCAGCGCGTGATGAAGCGCGCGCAGCTCTGATTCGCTCATTTCTTCTCGGGCGAGGCAGGCGGCAATGGCCGCAGTCGTCTTCATGTGGTGATAGAGCGAGATGTCCGGGATGAGATCGGGCCGCGTATCCGAGGGGATGGCCCAAGTGAAGCGCCGCAAAAGAGCGAACAACGTGCGAAGGTCTGCAGGGGGAACACGCGCCACTTCGCGCGAGAACGCGTGCCAGAGGACGCGATAGGCCTCCACTGATCCGACAGCATCGGGACGGGGGAAGAGGGCTCGGTGGTCGAACGAAAGCTCGCAGATCTCATGATAGTGGGCCGCATGGTCTTCGGTCCCGAAGAGGCGGGAAAAGACTGTCTGCAGCGCCGTCTCGGCGCGGCCTCGGGCTCCTTCGCGATCGCCCTCGGCTTCGGCACGCTCATACGCTGAGAGCTGATCAGCCAGCGAGACCAGAAGCTCATCGCGACGCGACGGCGCATGATGCATGAGGACCAATCGGCGCACCGTCTCCACATCCACAGGCCAGTGACGGAGGTGCTCGGTCACAAAGAGAGCGCTGTGAGGTTCGTGGCTGTATATCGCCTGACGGCTGTAGACAGCGGCCCAGTCCGGCACGGGCTCGAACGTTCGTTCCCGAAACTTGCCGATGTCATGAAGCGCGGCACCGAGAATGATCGGCTCGTTGTCGGTCATCGGTCGTTCTCCTACTCGAATCGGGGATCATGATAGCACAGATCCGGCGTTCCGAGAGCCACCGGCAATATGGCGGGCAAGGTTGCCCGCACCGTCTTGGCCTTCAGCCGTGACAGAAGGCGGGAGCAGAGCGCGCGCCTCGGCCGGTGCACGGGAGCCTCCGTATGGTTCCAGAGGCAGCCCGTCGGCATCGAGGGGAAACGTCGCGCGCTTGACGCTCCGCACGAGAGAGCCGAGTTGCCTGCCAGACGCACGCCAAGCGCTCGCGTTCGGGCACTCTACGCCACCCGAAGCTCCATGCGATCCCCGGGGGCGCCCCACGCGATCTTCGTATTGCGTGGGAACCCCAGTCGCGTAGGGCGTCCCGGTCAGTCGGCGATCGAAATCTCGGCTGAGATCACGGCTTCAGATACTTCTCGAACCACCCGATGATGCGAGTCATGAAGTCGTACTGATGGGCTTTTTCCGCCACGCCGTGACCCTCGCGCGGATAGGTGACGAATTCAACGGGAACGCCCTTCCACTTGAGCGCCGTGTAGAGCTCCTGCGATTGACCGATGGGCACGCGTTGATCGGCGGCGCCGTGAATGAGGAGCGTGGGCGTTTGCGCTCGGGCGATGTGGGCGATAGGCGACCGTTGCCAGTAGAGGTCGAAGTTCTCGTACATGATGGCGTTCCAATGAACGGTCGAGTTCTCCCAGAAGATGTCCGATGTGCCCGTCATGCTGTACCAATTGGTGATGCCCATCCAGACGACGGCGGCCTTGAAGCGAGGGCTCGCATAGGTCGCCGCCCATGCCGATGTGTATCCCCCGTAGCTGCCGCCGCCGATACCGACGCGCTCGCCATCCACGAGGCCGATGCGAACAAGGTGATCAATCCCGCTCAGCATATCCTCGAACTCGCGCCCCATGAGATCGCGGTGATCGGCCTTGGCGAACGCGACGCCGCGCCCGATGCTCCCCCGATAGTTGGGATAGAAGACGACGAAGCCGCGACCGGCGAGCATTTGTCCCCAGCGGGAATAGCTGCCGAGCCAGCCATTGAGATCGGCCGATTCCGGTCCGCCGTGCGGCTGGACGACGAGCGGATAACGACGGCCCGGTTGATAGCCGACGGGCTTGACGATGACGCCCTCGATCTCCCATCCGTCCACGCTCTTCCACCGCACGATCTCCTGCTCGCCGAGGCGCACATCGGCCAGTTGCGGATTGAAGGTCGTCAGGCGCGTGAGCGAGCGACCTCGGGTCGGGCCGAAGAAGATGTCGTTCGGATGCTGCGGCGTATTGGCGGCGAGCGCCATCAGTTGCCCGTCGCGGCTGAAGCTCGGCGGCGAGCCGAAGACGAGTCCCCCCGTCTCGATCCGTTGGCGGCGACGGTCCGGCAGGGTGATCGTGTACAGGGCATTCGATTGCCGCTCGATGCTCGTGAAGACCACCGTGCTCGGAGCACCGGGTAACCAGCCGAGCCAAACAGCCGTGCCCTCATAGCCGGCCAAAAGATTTTCCGGCGTGCCCCCCGCGGCCGGAACGACGAAGACGCTGCCCGCATAAGGATCATCGAGAGAGGTCGCGCCAAGCCAGGCGATCCACTGCCCATCGGGTGACCACCGAGGATGCGTGAGTTTGCCCTCGGTCTTCACGAAAAGGCGCGGCTCGCCTCCCTCAGCCGACACGCGCATGAGCTTCACTCGCATGAACGAATCGTCTACGAGCGGCGTCTCGGCCGCCGCCACGATGAACTCGCGCCCATCGGGCGACCAGTCGAAATCGTGCACGGTGACGTCGCTTCGCGTAACGAGACGACTCTCGCCCGTCGCCACATCCACGACATACAGACGCGTGTGTTTGTAATTGCGGTCGGCGACGATCCAATCCCGGCCTTCACGCTCAGCTTGCTGCTCCTCTTTCGTCTTCGGATCGGTGACCGTGTAAGCGATGCGACGCCCATCGGGCGACCAGCGGAAGGCCAGGACCGAATTCTCGGCTCGCGTGAGAGGACGCGCTTCGCCTCCATCCACCGGGATGAGATAAATCTGCGTGTGCGGCGAGGCCCAGCGCTGAGAGAGGAAAGCGATCCATCGGCCGTCGGGCGACCACTGCGGCGTACGATCGCTCTTGTCGGTGTAGGTGAAGCGTCGGGGCTCGCCCCCCGATGTCGCCATCATCCAGATCTCACCGAGCGCCGCGCCGGGACCTTCCTCATCGCGACGCGTTCGCATGACCTGAAAGACGATCTGACGCCCATCGGGCGCAAGCTGCACGTCGGTGATCCAGCGAATGCTCAGGATGAGCTCCGGCGTGAGAACTTTCTCCTGCGCCGAAGCCACGAGGGCTACGGCAAGAATGAAGGAAAAGACCGTGATCGCGCTCCTTCGGACTCGCATCGTCATCATCGTTGGCTCCTCCCCCTTGATGTTATGCAGGCTGCTTCTGCCTGCCGGCGTTGATTCTTTCATTCCGGCGCGCGAAAGGGAAGTCCGAAAGAGCCTTCTTCCGCAGAAGACGCTCCTGACCGTATCGCGTGGAGGCGTCGGCACCAGAAGGATTCCCATCTGGGGGCGTCGTCTCTCACGGGCGCTGGGTAGAGGTCGAAGCAGGCGTGCCGCAGGGAGCCGTCATCTCGCCGCTGCTGTCGAATATCTACCTGCATCCCTTCGATCAGGAGATGACCAAAGCCGGCTATGCGCTCGTCCGCTACGGCGATGATTGCCTTGTCTTAAGTCCGACCCGCGACGCCGCCACCCAAGCTCTCAAGACGGTCACCACGATTCTTCAACAGGTGCGCCTCCGCCTGAACCCGGAGGCTCACCTGAGAAGTTGAAGAGCTGGGCGAGAAAAATGGAATCAGAGACCCGACTTCAAAGGGGATTGGGACCGAGCCCCTCAACTGCGTAACCCCTATTGATCTCAGACGCCGTCTTGAACGTATTTAAACCCCATCTTGATGGAAAGCTCCGCCTTGGCCAACTCCTTACCAAGATAGGCGGCGTGGCTCAATTGAGTCACCCAGCCGTTCCTGACGATCGTCCAGTAAATGCTTCGAGCATCCTTGCCCTCGATCACTCGTTGAAGCGCGTTATCGTAAGAATAATGCTCTACGACGATGACCTGCCTGTCGGGTTGGGGAAGGATCACAAAATAGCCCGCCTTGTCTATCTCGACCTGGGCGGGTGGTTCTGCCCGAATGACCGGCACTTGGGAGATCTGAACGGGTCTTGCCCTTTCTCTGGTTTCTTCACGGCTACTACGAGAAGCACGGAACCGCTCAGAGAGTTCCTTGATCTTCTCGATGATTTTCTCTTCGTCTTCGCACCCGATCATGTCCACGACCCGTACCTGTTTCCGGAAGGCTTCAACCTCCTCACGGGTCACATTCCTCAAAATGGGCCGCCTGCCAGGAGAACCGACGACTTTCATGTTTTCATCCACGCCGTTTTCCCACAGCGCCAAAAGGGTCCTGCCGCTGTGATGACCCTTCGGGTCCCTTCCGACGAGCAAGAGGAAACGGATCGTCGGGTTGGTAACGATGTTCCGGACGACCTTGTCAATGCCGATGTTCTCGGTCTCGGTCTTCCCAACGATGCACAGTTCGCGCGGCCGGCGATGAGCCAGCTTCTCGGTCAACTCGAGACTCGCCAGCGTGGATACGGCGACGGGGCAACTTTCGCCTTCACAAAAGGAAAAGTACTCGCCTGGCACGGGCGGCCACGTCTGCGGACGGACTTCAAACCCACAGCCCGGTGACGCGCTCGTCGCCCTGTCGGGAAATGCCTGGAGCAACACGTTCATGGCGACGGCGGGATAGCAGTGGGTGCAGCCCAGACAGGCATATCGGATCGGCTCCATCTTCTGGAGCCAACCCGCGACCTGCGAAGACAACTCTGCCGTCTTCTGGGCTTGCAGCGCGGGCAGGATCGCGCCGAGTTGTTCGAGCGTTTCCCTCATACAGCCGCACCTGCGGCATTTGCTCAGGCCCATGCCTTTGGCTAATTCGGCGCGGATTTTCTCCAGAGCTTCTTCGCTGCTCATGGCTGTCCTCCTTTTTCACAAGACGGAACGCCACGCCCACAGGCGCCAACCTCCTCTCCTTTCCAGGGTATTACCGATCCTAACCGAGACCAACGTGCTCAGCAAGATCAACGGCTTAGTGAACCCGAGGAACGACGAACCGATTTCCCGGATTGCTTCGTCCAGTCGCCGGGCTTCGGCTTGCTGATCTTTGAATGCGCCACTATGAGATCAGGGAAGCAATCGGCGAAGAAGGAGTCACCTCGTTCGGTCCGACCCTTGATCCTGCGGATGGCGAGGTTCACTTTCACCAGCCGCCAGGTGGTGTCGTCGAGTTTTTGGCCGTAGATACTGATGTCGCCGATGCGTTCGCCGTGAGCGCGGATGAACTCCCTCACGGGACCGATCCCGTGAATATGGTGCGGTCGAAATGCTCACGCACGTGGGTCTTCATTTTGCAGCCACTTTCGTCCCGATTCGGAGATCTCCCATATGCCGTGAGGCGAATCCGATTTCATCAAGCCTTCGCGCACGAGCGTATGGCGGCACCACTGAGCTGTGTTGCGCCAACGGATGGAGCGGGGATCCGAAGGAAGGGGCTCGAGATCGTATTTCGTCAGAACGGCCTTCATCTTTTCCCCAACCAGGTCCAGGACCTTGCCGAGAGGTGCTTTGCCGCCGAGTTCTGCCAGTGCCTCCAAAATCGGTCGCCGAAAAGCGTCCTCCGGTGTGCGAAGTCCCCGAGGCAGGCGGCTTTTTCCAGGGCGGCGCGTTGTCACCTCGCGCTGTGGTCTCTTGGCCGCAAGAGAAGCCCATTCTTTTTGCAGAGCCTTTACCTTCTCGCGGAAGTCCGCCAAACGGGTCGCGTCTTCAATGGCACGGCGTGCCGCATCGTAATCGCCTGCCTTGAACGCCGCAGCACCTTCTTCGTGGAGGCTGTTTGCGACGAGCTCTATCTCTGAGGATCTCGAAAGCTGTGTTCACCTCATTGCTCTTCATCATTTGACCTCCAGTCGCAGTGTCATCCCGTTCACCTCGCCGTGTGATCGAAGATAAGGACCTCGCCGGTGACGGGCGAGTCGTACAGAAGCCGGCGCGCCTTGCCGTGCAGGGCGTGCGCAATGGCTAAGTACATCCAGATCGGCGCCTGCCCGGTAAGCACGACCTCATGGCCCTCGCCGGCCAATTCC
>Ga0079997_122663_pt1 | contig 49264 bp, 49 predicted proteins | sample PerSpoCPS_CMetaG_FD_69200 | JGI IMG/M metagenome (GOLD analysis project Ga0079997, IMG submission 69200) | Archaeal communities from Yellowstone National Park, Wyoming, USA - Perpetual Spouter C (PS_C) MetaG (SPADES assembly) (version 2) | ecosystem: Environmental > Aquatic > Thermal springs >... | reverse complement strand
TTAACCATAGAAGCCAAAACTATAAAGTTAGGAGCCGGGGTCGCCTAGCCTGGAAGGGCGCCGGCCTGCTAAGCCGGTGGGGGTCACCCCCGCGCGGGTTCAAATCCCGCCCCCGGCGCCAAAATCTGGGTGAGCTCATGTGGTGTTTTTATGTTGGATAGATTGTCTGAGGAAATGCTATCTATAACTATACTATCTATAACTATAACCAACTATAACCCTGTATCCTGGCTTTAAAAGCCTAGTTAACCGAGTGGTTTTCTAGGAGGCTGGTTCTACTAGTAACTACTACCTCTGGGGCCTTCTCTTTAACACCTATTACTGCTTGCTCTCAGGCTTAGCTGTAGTCTCGGCCATTTCCTTCTCAAGCTTCTTGAGCTCTTCTTCAATTTCTTTCTCAATCTCCTCTATAGGCTTTGGGGGAGGTGTTGTAGCGAGGGTGTAGCCGATCCAAGCTAGTATGCCGAAGACCCCTAAAACCCCTATCATAACTGTTAACCTTATTAGAAACTCTGTTATCCCAATGTTCAGCAAGGGTACGATCCAACCTGGGGGTATGAAGAGAAGCCAGAAGTATACGAGTATGACTATTATAGATACCACGACTAGCCCAACCCCTATAGCTCTATCACTAACCATCCGACCTAACACCTCCAAGCCTAAGAAGAGGGTAACTATAGGGGTATAAAAGCGTTTGCCACTCTAGAAAGCTGTGGAGGTCTTAGCCGGGCTTCGAACTTCCTTGGGCGAAGGGGCTTTCGATAGCATGCTTGGTGTTAGCTCTGCTAGCCTCACTCTGGGACGTCCTATGTTTAATAGGGTGGGTTTCGATGTTATAGTTTTGGGCCTGCTAGGTTGGATAGTGTGGCTAAGAGTGTAGAGGTTGCCTTGGAGAGGATGGGTTGTAGGGTTGTCTACAGGTATGTTGAAGAGTATGGGGATCCTGAGTGGGGGCCTCCCGTAGAGGATGTTGGTTTGAACCCGTTTCTAGCGGAGACGCTTAAGAGCTATGGTATTAAGAGGCTGTTTAGGTTTCAAGTTGAGGCCTTTAACTCCATTAAGTCTAGGCGGGACACTCTCATAGTAGCTGGGACCGGTACTGGTAAGACTGAGGCATTCCTGGTTCCTGTGGTGGATGAGATTATGAGGTTTAAGGGTAGCTGGGGCTCCGGGCCCCATGCTATCCTAGTATACCCTACTAAAGCGCTAGCCAGAGATCAGGTTTCCAGGGTTAAAATCCTATCACAGCCAGGCTTAGGTGTTAGCATTTCAATCCTCGATGGGGACACTCCATCGGAGGAGAGGAGGAGGATCTACAGTAGCCCACCTGATATCCTAGTAACAAACCCTGATATGATACACTTTGGGCTCGCCCTGTCAAGGGATTTCAGAGATCTAATCTCAAGAGCTAGGTACATTGTTTTAGATGAGATCCACGTTTACAACGGTGTCTTCGGTAGCCATGTTAGATGGGTTCTATCAAGGCTTCTAGGCTACGTTGGAGGTGATACTGTGCTCATAGGCTCGGGTGCTACCATAGGCAACCCGGAGGTGTTCGGTGAGAAGCTTTTCGGTAGAAGTGTTAATGTGATCCTAGGCCCTAGACGTAGGAGGGGTGTAGCTGTACACTATATGGTTGAATGCAGTAGAGCTAGCAGGTGGACCTTGGCCTCGATGATCATAGCTCTCCTAGCTAGGGGAGGTCTTAAGGTTCTAGCTTTCACAGATTCACAGCAGATGGCGGAGTTGCTAGCTAGGATTACTGTTAAGAGCTACGGGGTTAGAGTTGGAGTACACAGAGCTGGTTTGAAGGCTGAGCTTAGGAGGGAGGTTGAGGAGGCTTTCAAAGAGGGTGTCTTAAGAGCCGTCGTTGCAACCCCCACGCTGGAGCTGGGCTTAGACATAGGTGACTTAGACGCTGTGGTTCTCACGAGCCTTCCTAAGAGCTTTACAAGCTACATACAGAGGGCTGGGAGGGCTGGTAGGAGGGGTAGGCAGGGTTTAATCTACACAATTCTAGGCGATGACGCTATAGAGGCTTACTACACCCTAAGACCTAAAGAGTACTTCGAGCAGGAAGTGCCACCAGGCTACCTAGAACCATTCAATATTGAGATAGCGAAAACACATATAGTAGCTATGCTACTAGAGAAGGGGGCTCTAAAGGCTAACGCTATACCAGGCGAGCTGAGTAGAGCCTTAGAGGAGCTGAGGGAGCAGGGTATCATAACCATCTCCTCTAACACAATCAGCGGAGCTCGGAGGAAGCTCAGGGGGTTCCTTGAGAGTAGAGGTGGTATTAGGTCTACCGGGCACCAGGTTAGGATATTTGAGGGCCCCGAAGAGATAGGGTTCAGAGAGCTCCCCGAAGCCCTCCTAGACCTACACCCAGGAGCCGTATACTATCATGCTGGGAGACCCTACATATCAGTTAACATAGACCTAGACCACCTCAAAGCCGAGGTTAGGAGAGTTCGTGAGGTCAACTACTACACTAGGCCACTCTACACAGTTGACGTTGACGAGTTTAAACCTGTAGACTCGCTAATCTTTAATAATGTGAAGCTACTCTACGGAGATGTAAGGGTTACCTTGAAGGTTGAAGGGTATACTGTAAGGGAGGAGGCTGGAGGAGCTCTAATAGCTGAAATCCCCTTAGAGAAACCCCTTAAATGGTCCTACTGGACTAAAGGATTCATGGGAAGGTATCCGGATACGGGGCTACACGATCTAACCCTAGCTATTAGCTCCTACCATGCTCTAGAACACGTGCTAATAGCTGCCTCTAGGCCTGTAGCAGGGGTAGCTGACACGGATCTAGGCGGTGTTAGCTACCCTTCAGGCCACATTGTCATATACGATGCGAGCCCTGGGGGTAATGGTGCTTCCAGGCTTGTTCTAGAGAGGTTTAGAAGGGTTGTTGAAGTAGCTGAGGTTATAGTATCTAGCTGTAACTGCGAGGATGGATGCCCTAGGTGCGTTTACTCTCCATACTGCGGTAATAACAATAGGTTCCTTTCGAGAAAGGGGGCTTTAAGGCTTATAGATTTAATGAGAAGAGGGGAGGTTAAAGCGGTGGAGCCTGGGAGACCTCAGGGCTCTCCCATGGCCTAGATTGAAGGCTTATTAGCTTCTACTCAACCTCCATTAAAGGTAATGGTGGAGCCTAGGTTGAGCGACCTCTACGAGAGGATCAGCGACCTGGCTAGGAGGAGGGGCTTCTTCTGGCCTTCATACGAGATATACGGTGGAGTCTCAGGCTTCTACGATTGGGGGCCCTACGGGGTTCTCTTGAAGAATAGGGTTGTGGAGAAATGGCGAGATTACTTCGTTAGGAGGCATCAGGAGTATGTAGTTGAAATAGAATCCCCTATAATAGCCCCCAGCATTGTATTCGAGGCTAGCGGTCATGTAGAGCACTTCACAGACCCTGTAGTCGCGTGTTTGAGGTGTGGTAGGAGGTTTAGGGCGGATCACCTAATAGAAGAATCTCTAGGCATAAGTGTTGAAGGCTATAGTGTTGAGGAGCTAAGCAGGGTTATAAAGGAGAAGGGCGTCAAATGCCCTGTTGACGGTGGTGAGCTAGGGGAGGTCCAGGTGTTCAATCTCCTCTTTAAAACACAGATAGGGCCTTATGCTAGCGATATAGGCTATCTTAGGCCTGAGCTAGCCCAGGGCATGTTCATTGCTTTTAAGAGAGTCCTAGAGGCTATGAGGGGGAGGCTACCTCTAGGTATAGCGCAGGTTGGAAGGGTTGGGAGGAACGAGATCAGCCCCAGACAGGCTATGATGAGACTTAGAGAGTTTACAATAATGGAGATGGAGTACTTCATAGACCCCAGGGACCCGGATGGGGGTTGCCCGTTCTTCGAGGAGAAGAGTGGTGTTAAGATGAGGCTACTCTCATACGATATGAGGGTTAAAGGGATGGAGCCTCAGTGGTTCACCTTGGAGGAGGCTGTGGAGAGCGGGGTGATAGTGGATAAGTGTCTCGGGTACTGGATGGCTGTAGGCCAGGAGTTTATGGAGAGTCTCGGCATCCCACCTCAGGCTATGTACTTCCACGAGAAGGGGGTTCATGAGAGAGCTCACTACTCATCGCAAACCTTCGATCAGATGGTTAAAGTCTCTAGGTGGGGTTGGATAGAGGTTGCAGGTCACAGTTATAGAGGTGAGTACGATCTAACTAGGCACATGCAGTATAGTAAAGCTGATTTAACAGTATTCAAACCATACAGGGAGCCCTTGGTGGTTAAAACTAGGAAGGTTGTGGTGGATAAGAGCGTTCTAGGTAGACTGTTTAGAGATAAAGCTCTTAGAATAGCGGAGGCGCTGTTAAGCTCCAAGCCCGAGGATGTCCAAGAGCAGCTTGAAGAACAGGGTTTCGTCTTAGTAGAAGGTTACCAGGTGCCGAGAGATGCTGTCAAGGTAGTCGAGGTTGAGGAGAAGATTAGCGGGGAGAAGATAATACCACACGTTGTAGAACCATCATATGGGGTTGATAGAGTCGCCTATGTAACAATGGAGTATGCTTATAGGGAGAGAGATGGCAGGGTTATCCTGGCGTTTCCAAGGGATGTAGCCCCAGTTCAAGCAGTAGTACTACCGCTACTAGAGAATGACGACAACCTAGTTAGAGAAGCTAGAATACTATATAGATACCTTGTTGAGGAGGGCTTCACAGTCTTATACGATGAGAGCGGTAGTATTGGTAGGAGGTATGCTAGGGCGGATGAGATAGGGGTTCCAGCAGCTCTAACTGTAGACTACCAGACGCTAGAGGATGGGACTGTAACGTTAAGGGATAGGGATACGTGGAGGCAAGTTAGAGTGGATAAGACTAAGGTTGTGGATGCGCTTAGAAGGTTCCTTAGAGGTGCGAGACTAGAAGACCTGGGAGCTCCGGTCAGCCCGCCTACTCAACAGGATTGACATAACCGCCTTAGCCTCCCTCCTCAAATCCTCAAGGTCCGCCAGGTCCCCTTCAACGTCAACAAGGCTCTTAGCCTCGGATAATACTGCCAGCTCATTAGCGTATGCTGCCTCAACATAGTAGCCTAGGAGTGCTACTAGATCCTCTAACTCTCCCTCATCGAGAGGCTCAACCCCCTTAAGGGCTTTTAACTCCTCTAGGAGCCTAGCCCTACTTAATCTAAGCTTGTGGAGGCTCTCTACAACCTCGTCTACCCTAATGCCTCTCAAAGCCCTCGTTAAAGCTATCCCCTTTCGTGCATCCTCTAGGAGGTTCACATGGTCGTGGAATATGTGGACTATCCTATCTATTATAGGGCCTGCCTTCGTCAAACCCCATCTCACATCCTAGTTATAGTGCCTACTCTAAGCGACCCACTATAGGCTCTAATAGTAGCTATACTATTATCTGATACGCCCTCCTCCCTCATAACATCGGGGTTAACGTGAACTCTATCAGCTTCAACTTCCTCATCTACTATGGCGTTTAACACAAACTTAGCCCTACCAGCTACAACTAGTTCAACTCTATCAACTATACCAAGCGCCCTAGCCAGGTCACCGCTCAACTTAGCAGAGTCAGGCTTAACTGAGGGATCGTATTTAATCCTAACCCTCTTCTCCCTAAGAACCTTTCTAGTCTCCTTAAGCGCTGAAGCTGGGGGTATGATGTCCACTAACCTAGACACACGCTCTCTCCCAGCAGGCTCACGCCTACTACTCTCCAATCCCAGGGCACCATCAATATTATTAAGGCTAGGAGCTTTTATAAGATTAGCTACCGGAGGCTGTTAGCTTAAAAGAGCTCATTGTATCCTAAGAGTGTTAAGGTGGGGTTCAGGTTTCAAGGAGGTTTGAGCATTGGGAGGTAAACCTATTTAAAGTCTGTCTACATGCTTCTAGAGTGAGAGTGTAAGGTGGGTGGATTGGCTAGTAGGTCTGTTGTAGCTTATATACTTGTCAACGTCGAAGTAGGGGTTGAGAACGATGTTAGAGACGAGATTATAAGGAGGTTTAACAGGGCTGTTACCGAGGCTAGGATAACTTATGGTGAGTACGATATAGTTGTTAGGGTTGAAGTTGACTCCATGAAAGCTCTTGAGACTATTGTTAGTAGCATTAGGGCTATTGAGGGTGTGAGAAGGACAGTCACCCTGATAGCCGTCTAGCTTCCAATGGTACCGGGTATCTGAGGATAGCTATTATACCCCCAAGCCTCTTAATCCTCTCACCTGGAGGGCTGTCCTCCGGTACTATGGTTATCCCAGCTTTAACCTCTTCGGCCTTAGATAGTATCATGTCAGCATCCGCTCTAACATTATCATCGAGACTGGAGATTGTAGAGTCTAGGACTACAACATGTCTAAGAGCCCCTATTAACGCTACACTCCTAACATCCTCCAACCCGTACGCCACCCTTTCAGGCTCTCTAACCACTAACCCCATAAACTCCTCTAAGACACCCTCAGCCTCTACAACACTAAACTCTCTGAGAGACTCAAGGATGCCAGGCCTCCTAAGGGCCTCCCTAAGGCCTGAGACACCCCCCATTGACGCCTCATCTACATAAATCTTTAGAGCTGGAGCAGACCCCCTTAGCTTCTCTACAACAACATGTTTAAGGTGGCCTGGCCCCGTTACAACAACAACTCTAACATCCTCCCTTGTAGCTTCAACTATTGCCTTAGCCACCCTATCCACATACTCCTCTACAGCCTCCTCCCTCCTAGGATCGCCCTTCCCAGGCAAGCCGGAGCTCTCCTCTAAGAGTACTTTGAAACCGTGAGCTGATAGTAGGCCTAGAGCATACTCATCATAGTCTACTGAGACTATGAGGGCCTTACCCTTAGGCCCGCTACTCTTCATCCTCTCAACTGCCTTCTCACTCCACCCCTCCATCCTCTCAAGTCTTATAACATGACCTGGGGCTACTACCATTGAATGGTGTTTTCCCCTAACACCGTACTCCTCAGGCCCCTCAACCACGACACCGAAGATCCTAAGTTTGCCCGTGAAAGGCTGGAATTCAACGCCCTCAACTCTAAGCTTTACAACAATAGACCTCCTCTCCTTCTCCCCCCCGAGTCTGCCGGCCACATCGCGTGTAGTCCAGCCCTCTACTAGATCTCCAGGTCTAAGTAGGGTTTTCAGAGTCCATAGGTCTTCTTCGCTTTCAACTAGAACCTTAACATACCTATTCTTAGGTGATACCTCTACTACCCTCACTTTACCCTATAACCTCTAAGTGTTATTAAGTTCTAACGATGTATACATCCTCCACAAGCCTCTCTGCATTGGCGGGCGGCTCCACGTAGACTCTTACAGGAGTCCTATGCAACGACTCTAGGTCGAGTGCAGCCCTCTCTAGTAGTTGGGGTACCAGGATAACAGCTCCCCCGATACCCTCCCTAACGCCTATATTGTTTCTCTTCTTGTAAGCCCATATCGCCCTGTTAACCTCCATTATCATCCTAGCTACACCTGCATACCTCCCCCTAGACTCTCTATCCATTTCAACGCCTGGGAACGACTGCCTATGCACGCTATCCCCGTAGAGCCTCCTATGTATATCATCGGTTATGAACGGCATTATGGGAGATAACATAACTAGGATCCCCTTGAATATCCTATGTAGTGTAGCCCAAGCAGACCTCTGCTCTTCAACACTATACCTATTATCCCTATTGTACGCCCTCTCCTTAACCAACTCTACGTAATGAGATGCTAGTACATCCCATGCTAGTTCGTATAAGAGGTTACCTGGCTCGTAGACATCCAGGCTATCGTAAGCCCTACCTATCCTCTCAACATACTCTTCGTAGAGCGCTAGAAACGCTATGTCAACAAGCGTCCTAGGGCTCCAATCAGGCTCGTAGGGGAATGATGAGATGAACCTAGCTATATTCCATAACTTTGTGGCGAACAGCTTCCCAGTTTTAATCTTACCTATATCAAACCTATAATCATAACCTAGCCTTGAAGCTACAGCCGCCCAGAATCTAAAGGCGTCAGCTCCATACTCCTCTACGACGGGATCGGGGTCTATGATGTTACCCAGGGACTTGTGCATAGGCCTACCCGTAGGGTCTAAGCCCATCCCCGTTATCCTAACCCATTTAAACGCTGGTTTACCGGTTAGCTGGTAGACTCTAAGTATTGTGTAGTAAAGCCATGTTCTTATAATATCGTATCCCTGAGGCCTCAGAATGCTATCTGATACCATCTCATAGAATTTCCTGTCCTCCATCCACCTAGTCACGTATAAGGCTGAGACGCTCGAGTCAAACCATGTATCAAAGACCCTAGTATCACCTACAATAAACTCCCTTGGAGCTCCACACACCGGGCAGCTATCCCATGGCGTTTCCTCCCACGATCTATAGTATTTACCCTGCTCCGGTAACAGTTTCGAGTTACACCTAGTGCAAGTCCATAGTGGTATCTCCGTACCATAATACCTATCCCTGGATATAGGCCAGTCCATGGTGAGGTTTTCCACCCACTCAAACAACTTCCTCTTATGCATCTCAGGCGCGAACTCCATGAGATCCGCTATCCTCCTGATATCATCTTTATACTGTAGCTGTTTCAGGAAGAGCTCCCTCCTATGTATTATCTGTAGTGGTGTCTTACACCTCCAACATCTTGGAACCCTGTGTAGTATCCTTTCAACCTTCTCAAGGGAACCATGCTCCTTTAAAAGCTCAGCTATCCTAGCCCTAGCCTCTCCCACTGGGAGCCCAGCTATGGGGCCTGCTTCATGGCTCATCCTACCATCATCTCCTACTATGACTTTTGGTTTGAGGTTAAGCTCGTTAAACAACCTTATGTCGACTTCATCGCCATAACTACATATCATCATGAGCCCCGTGCCGAACCCTGGATCGGCTGCAGGATGCTCTACTATAACCATCTCATGCCCGTATATCGGGGCTACAGCCTTTAAACCTGCTAGCCCCTTATACCTAGCATCCCCAGGGTTGTATGCTAAGGCTGCACATGCTCCTAGCAGCTCAGGTCTGGTGGTTGCTACGATGAGATCCTTATCCTGTCCTGCTAGCTTAAACTTGATGTAGTATAGGGAGCCCTCCTCATCCTCGTATTCTACCTCAGCCTCCGCTAGTGTGGTCCCACATCTAGGGCACCATCTCACAGGCCTCTCAGCCTCGTATATAAGCCCCTTCTTATACAACTCAATGAATGTAGCCTGGGTCATAGCCCTATACCTCGGGCTATCAGTACCCTCCCTCCAGTAGTCAAAGCTACAGCCGAGCCTCCTCCAAACACCTACTATCTCAGCCTCAGCTTTATCCAGAAACTCCCGGCATAGCTCTAGAAACCTCCTCCTACCCTCTATGGTTCTAGCCATCTCCTTAGCGTTTACCCCGTAGGCCTTCTCAACCTGAACCTCAACAGGCAACCCATTCCTATCAGCGTAGAAGGGGACTATCACATTGTAGCCTTTCAACCTAAAATACCTAGCAACCATGTCTATCTGGGCGAAGTGAGAAGCCCCACCCACATGCCATTTACCGCTAGCGTAAGGTGGGGGTGTGTCTATGACAATGAACTTCCTACTAGGATCAATAATAGGCTTGTAGAGACCCTCAGCCTCCCATAGCTTTAAAAGTTCCACCTCCCGAACCCTGTGATCCCACCTAGTCTCCCTGATCCTAGGCTTCAGCTGACTACTCAAAACCCGAACACCCCAAGCCACAGTGTAGTGGGTGCTCACTCCCTTATAATCCTATCCTATGTTAGAATACACTATTAAGATCAACGCTTAAAAGTTATTCATGTAGAGGGATAACTTGGAGTCCCAGGATGAAAAGCATTCAAACCCAGAAGCTGGGAGGGGTAAAGGGGGTGCAACCGGGTGATGAGAGTGTTAGCATGGGTGAAGCTGGGGAGAGCGGGAGACCGGGTTTAGAAACGCTCCTAGCCTATATACTGGTGGCTCTAGCCGCCCTAACACTAGGCTTGATACTAGGCCTAAACGGGAGACCGGAGCTCTCATCATACATGGTGGTAGGAGGTATTATAGCCTATCTAATCTCATCAATAACATACAATAAGGCTAGATGGGTACCCCTAATGCTAACACTAGGGCTACACATAGGAGCGGTAACATCTTACTATTCAAACCCAATAGTACTCCCTCTACTAATAATAGAGAGGTGGGGCGAGAGATCGGTGATCAACCTAGACATAGTACAACTTATAATAGCATATGAGATACTAACAGCAAGCACCTCAAGGATAAGGCAAAGCTTAAAAACCTAGACAAGGAGAGGATATGAATATTGGAGCCGCGGTAGTATAGCCAGGCCCAGTATGCGGGCCTCTCGAGCCCGTGACCCGGGTTCAAATCCCGGCCGCGGCACCATCAGACTGCGCAGGCCCCATATTAGTTGTAACTCTACTGGAAGGATGGTATATAACAATAGAAGTGTTTATAAGCTTTCACTATTATCTTAACTATTAAATAGGGTGTTAAAGATAACAATGGCTATTAATAGTTTTGAAGATAGGCTTATAGCGGGCTTTATACTCGGGCTTCTAGTAGCTTTTCTCATATTCAGAACTAGATGGCCTCACATACCAGTATGGGCTTTTATGGCCTTCACATCGTTTCTAACTGTTGCCACCGGTTTGACCCCTATTGATAGGCTTGGCGAGGCTATTAACGTAGAAGTCATATTGTTTCTTGTGGGGATGTTTAGCATTGTTGGTGTTGCTGAAAGCTCAGGGCTCCTTGATGCCCTCTCACTTCTAGTTGTATCTAGGTTTAGGAGTGTTCGTGTCGCACTGGTGGGGGTCTCACTGGTCTTTGGTTTTCTAGCAGCTGTAGCTGTTAATGATACTATTGCTATTATGGGCCCCCCCATGGTTCTCTTCCTCTCCAGAGTCTTGAACTTAGATCCTAAGCCGTTACTAATTCTTCTAGCCTTTTCCATTACAATAGGGTCTGCTACAACGCCTATCGGTAATCCTCAGAATATGCTCATAGCAGTTGAATCTGGGTTGAAAGCTCCCTTCATCTCATTCCTATACTTCCTATTGATACCAACCATCATTAACCTGGTGCTGGTTGCTTTGATTGTAGAGAAGCTTTACAATATACCTGATAAGTGTGTCGACGTTCTCGTTATACCTCAGGAGCGTATCCGCAATCCGAGAGATGCTCTAATCTCAGGTGTAGCCTTAGCCTCCACAATACTGGTCTTAGTTGTAAACGATATACTAGCAGTTCTAAGCCTACCCCACGTAGAGCATAGAGGTTTCATACCTTTCATAATAGCAGCCGCCATGTTCATTGTAGCTTCTAAGCCTAGGGAGTTGGTAGGGAGGGTTGACTGGGGCACCATAGTGTTCTTCATAGCAATGTTCATAACGATGGATGGAGTTTGGAGAAGCGGATTACTACTCGATCTCCTATCACTAGCACTTCCATCACCAGCTCACGGTCTCCTAGGCTTTGCCATAATAACGTTCTCATCGCTGATTCTAAGTCAACTACTGAGTAACGTGCCCTACGTGAAGCTATTCATAAATTATATGGAGCACATAGGGTATACCGGTGGCGATGAAAAAGAGTGGGTAACACTGGCCATGAGCTCCACCATAGCCGGGAACTTAACACTACTCGGTGCAGCCTCCAACATAATAATACTCGAGAGACTCGAATCCCAATATGGTAGAACTATATCCTTCACGGAGTTCCTAAGAGTAGGGTCTATAGTCACTATTGTCAACGTCATCGTCTACGCTCCATTCATCATACTCCTATAACCATAGCACACAACTTCAACAAACATACTCTCGATGGTTACCACAAACGCTTCCAATGGCTTCCTAGGCTGTTGAACGAAGCTAGCCTAAGCCACTACAGAGGCTCCCCTTGAAGGTTAAAGATAATACCGTTGCCCATTGGTATTTAAGGAATTAGCCTTTGAATCGCGGACATCAAGTATATTAGCTTGGAATGTATTAATAGAGTATGTGGATGAATGAATGGGGTGAATCAAGGATGCCTCCATGCACTAAAGCAGTAAAAGTAAAGACGCCTAGCGGGGCTGAGACACAACTAGTCCCTAAGAAAGTCTGGTTGCTACAACCTAAAGGCGGTAAAGGGATAAAGATAGGGCTATTCCAGGACCCCTCAACAGGTAAGTACTTTAGAGCTAAAGTCCCAGCAGACTACCCGGAGTGCGCTTAAAACCCTTAAACCCATCCACCACTCTTTTTTCCCTCCTACTTTCCCCCCTTTAATCTTAGATGTTAAAACCTGTTAGCTAAACATAGTTGCCAACTTACATGATTTACGACCCCACATCTTAAACTATATCGATCTATGGGAGTGGCTTGCAGAGGGGTCGCCATGGGGTAATCTTAGAGGGCAACCAGTAGGTTGACGGCCATGCTGGGTGAGCTTTAGAGCCAAGCGTCAACCCACCCCCCGCCCTTGGAGGGTGGGGCTCCAGGTTGTAGCTTGAGTTTGAAAAGCCCATATGCTATTATTTTAACGGCTCTAAGGCATCTCCTAGCTATGACCTCGTGGAACTCGATATCGCTGCGTACTCGGAGCTCCGGGTAATCGAAATATAAGTGTATGAATGAAAGCACTGAAAGCTCCTGCAACACCTTTGGATCCGTGATCCCCAGGTTTAAAGCAAGCTCTAAAAGGTTTGATCTGGAGAGGCCGACGTCGGAGAGCTCCAACCTCCTTGCCAGCGCATATGCTTTAATAAACTTGTATGCTACATCATATGCTTTAAAACATGTGTCTTCGTACATCTTACTATCATAAAACCTATGGGCTAACCCGTAATCTGAAAAAGCCTCCTCTAAGATACAATAAAGGTTCCCGCCCGCCTCACGGTCTTCGAGATCGCACACCACAATCCCCATAGGGTTACCTATAGCTAGAGAACTAATCAACCTATACCCAGGTCTTAGCTACACGAGCGACCTCCACCCCTCAGGAGAGACCTAAGTTTCCTCATGCCCCGCAACGTGAAGGTTTATGTTTTAAGGGCGGCCTGCTGGCATACGCGTCCCACCGGAATCCTTATCCATTGGAGTGCTGCATTCCAGGGTGGAGGTTGAATTAATTCTCTAGACTTTGAAACTTAATTACCCTGTTTTAGCCTCCAATCATCTCTCACTCTAGGGGGTTGGGCTTCCGCAGCCTCTCGCCGGCTGGGTGAGGTGGGTGGTTTGGGGTTGAGGGATTTATTCTTGGTTAGGAGGCCTCTTGTGTTTGGAGGGTTTGAGGTTGAGAGGGATAGGGCTAGGTTTTCCCTTCTTGGTTTTCCTTTTGACTCTACGTCATCTCATAGGAGTGGCCAGAGGTATGGTCCTTTGTTTGTTAGAGAGGCATCTATGAACATTGAGTCTAACGGTTACACTGCTTCGGGCTTCGTGGAGGATGTCCCCGTCTATGATGAGGGTGATTTGGCTGTTGTTCACGGTGATGTTGTTGAGAGTGTAGAGAGGCTTAGTAAGGTTGTAGAGGATCTCGTGAGGGATGGTAGGAGGGTTGTTGTTATTGGTGGTGAGCATGTCGCCACAATCGGTGTTATTAGAGGGTTTAGAGCTGGTGGTTTTAAACCATGCCTCCTAGTCTTCGACGCTCACCTGGATTTGAGGTACGAGTACTTAGGCGTTAAGTATAGCCATGCCTGCACGTTTAGGAGGGTTCTTGAGATGTTAGGTGATATAGAGCTGGTCTATGTAGGCGTTAGAGCCTATGCAAGGGAGGAGATGGAGCTAGCGAGGAGCAAGCCCGGAATAACCATTATAACCCCTAGAAACCTAGAGCTCCTAGGCCTAGCTAATACCGTGGCAAGTGTTAAGAGAAGCCTATCTAGATGTGAGAGCTTATACGTTAGCATCGATATGGACGTATACGACCCATCACAAGCACCCGGAGTAGGCAACCCAGAGCCGGGAGGTTTAACATCAAGAGAGCTCCTCCCACTAATAGCTAACACAGTAGATGAGAGAGTAGTAGGGATCGACGTAGTAGAGGTAACCCCACCATACGATGTAGGAGGAGTGACCAGCATACTAGCAGCAAAGACACTACAAGAGGCATTAATAACCCTAAACCTTAAGCTCAAACTAAAACCCCCCTCTACAAGCCCCCCAAGCTAGCATAAGCCCAGATTATAACAGAGAAGACCCCCTCCCCACCCTTTGAGAAGAGGGAGAGGTTTCCCCACGTCCCCGGGAGGCTTCAAGCGCCTCCCCAAAGCGATTTGCTGGATTTCCGCGTGGAAGCCTACACATCACCTCCCAGCACTCCCACCCCTTGGAGCAACACATTTTCAACTGCGGGGGCCCGCATGTCTAAAGGGCAAAGAACCCCTAGACGTTGTGTGCACTGTATCTTAGCTGGAGCTAGTATCTTTCCATTTAACCCCCTCCCCGCTCTACTAGGCTGTTACGGAGCTGACGGTAGATTTAAATAGCTGTAGATAGCTGTAAATACTTGGTGTAATGGTGTTGGGTGAGCTGTCAAAGACCTAGGCTAGAACAGTGTGGGAGGTTGCCACAGTTCTATAGCTGAACAGCAGGTATTCAAGCTTCGGAGGGGGAAGGGGTTAACGGGTACAGCCCCCCGTTGATCTGCACTGCGGTGAGGGGGGCTGTGGTTGCCCGGGCGTAGATGGGAGCCCCATGGCGTTGGGCTCAACGGGGGCCCATGAGGTGTGGGTGAAGCTAATGATCTCACACCAAGGCCCAACCCCGCTAACGGAAATACCGTTAGCGGGGAAACGCTTTCCCCATCCACCCTCCGCCTTGGAAGGCGAGGTTTTTTCAGTTGTAAGCCTGAGATTTAAATTGCTAGAACGGGAAGGTTGTATCTGATAAGAGCTCTTTAAACCTCTGCACGGCCCACTCTTAGGTTAATCATAGGTGTCTATAGGTATTTAGATTTAGCTATAGAGTTGTTACAGCCGTTAGGTCTCATAACGAGGGGGTAGATCCTCTAGGCTTGGTGATTTTAGGCTTTCATAATAACCTTAGTAGAGGATACTTAATACTTGCTGGTAAGCTATCTATCTATGGAATCCGCTTAGACCGCTTTAACCCTTCTAATAAACCCTGTTTGAGGGGGTGCTCTACTTTTTACGAATATTCTCTGCCCGCAGTTGGGGCACATGAGGCTGGGCATCTTAGCCAAGTCCTCTGATGTTACGAGTTTGCCGCAGTACGCGCATATATAGTATACGGGGACAGGCTTAATACCGTAGGGGAGGCTTCTCTCAACAACCTTCTCTTCGCTAACCCACTCCTCCTCCAAGCTAATCCACCTAGCTACCTAGTTGAGGGTAAGGCTTAAATTCCCCTACCCTACATATTATACTGGCTTGGAGAGGGTGATAGGGAAGGACATGAAGGAGTCTAGTTTATGTAGGGGGCTCCCCCCTGATATATGCGAGCAGCTTAGCATGGAAGAGCAGGTGGTTAAGATAAGATTGGAGAAACGAAGGTTCGGCAAGGAGGTTACAGTAATTGATGGTATAAGTGAGTCTGCATTCAACCTTGAGGAGCTAGCGTCAATACTTAAAAGCAAGCTCGCCGTGGGGGGTACGGCGAAGAATGGGAGGATAGAGTTGCAGGGAGACCATAGACATAAGGTTAAGAAGATCCTGGTGGAAATGGGGTTCCCCGAAGAGAATATAACAGTAATATACTAGAGCATAGTAGGATACGATGATGAGGGGAGGGATGGAGCTAGAGTTACCTATACGTGTATGCTCCCAACACCACTAAGTCCACCTATGTTGGAGACCCCTCCACACCTAGAACCTTTTCCAGCTCGTTAACAAGAAACCTTATTCTATCCTCAAGATCCCCTTCTACCCTCCTTAACCTCTCCACAATCTCCACAACCCTCCCGGCTATGCCGGCACATGAGGGGTCTAGATTGTCTACGCTCCGACCCTTTACAATGAATGGTGCTGCGAGCTTCGCTAGCTCAAGCAACCCTGTTATCTCATAGCACTTTATATCGGATATCTGTGTTTTAACGAATTCCACGTAAGACTCTATCTCCTCCTCATACCCTAGGTTTCTAAGTAGCTCTAGAGCTTCTAGATCTTTAACAGCTATTGATGCCATATACTCTATTATGAGAGCTTCCCGCCCATATCTTCCAGCTATACTCTCATCTAAGCTCACAAGGTAGTAATACGGAGATCCATGCAATTTACTATGTGCTAGCTCATGTAGCAGAAGTGCTTTGATAACCCTTGCATCCATGTTAGCACACGCTTCGTAGTTAACATGTATCCTAGGCCATCCCCGCCAAGCCTCATGTAATACCGTGAAATCCCCCATCACGGTTACCCCTAGTTCCTCGGCTTCCCTAAGTATTCTTGCTCTCATCCTCTCAGCTGAGGAGTAAATGTAAATCTCTAGAAGTGGAGGCTCTCCGCCTGCTTTACTATAGAAGTCTACTGCTATAGATCTAATCTCGGCTAGGAAAGGCTCGCCTATGAAGCCTATGGAGGTTACTCTAATCAACCTCCAGGCTCCCTCCTCCTAACCCTCCTATATGCTATGTATGCTGTGAGGGAAACTACGACTGTTATGAGCACTAGGGTTAGTCTTGGATCTCCTATTATGTCGAGGAACGGTATCCTAGACAGCCGGGCCTCCCTCTCCTCTACAATGATGGTTAGAGAGATCACCGAAGCTCTGGTTTTACCGTAGCCCGTGTAGCCCACGAGGGCTAGGTTTGTGTTTACTAGAGTGCCTGATAAGGCTACAAATCCTCTAGCCACCTCCGTCATGTTAATAGCTTTAAGGAGCTCCAGCTGGGAGCCGTTGAACTTGTAGATTAGGATTAGCGATTGGTTGATATTGGTTACATATGGTACTACGAGGTCTTCCCTGCCTACCGTAGACGTAACAACCCCCACTAGGTCGCCTACGACTAGGAGGGAGGCTGTCACGTCCAGGTCGGGTTTAATAGTTAAAGGTATTAGCAGTGGCCTGGAGCCTAGGGCCCCGTATAGGATGAAAGTTGAATCTGATATCTTAAGACACCCATTTATAGTAACTGTCATGTTACGGTATGGCATTACATAGTTCCTAAGTATATCCCCTGTTTGAGATAATATCATAATAGATATGCTAGTCCCATTATCGCCTGCCACGAGGATCCTTGATCCTAGGGTTAGGCCGATACACTTTAAAACATCGTCTCCAGGGCCTCCCCCCACCTCCCCCCTCTCCTCCCTCACCCACTCCACACCCTTAGCTGACACCCTAGCTACCATGTAGTTAAGATTATCTCCTAGTATGAAGGAGGCTCCGGCAATGTATATGGAGTCGCCCATAGTTACGGATGTTAGTGGGAATAGCCTAGGGTTTATAATGTAATCCTGTCTCGCCACGATAGCTCCATCTAAGCCTACAGTGAACTTGTGTATTCTAGTAATGTTATAGGATCTAGAGTAGGCCACCAGCCCTAGAGCCCCGCCTTCCAAGTTTAAACCTAGGATGGATGCGTTGCCACCAACATTAACTGTGGTAGCCCACAGCCTATCCCCTCCTCTGTAGGCTGCTATGAAGACATAGTTACCCTTAGATCCAGCTGCATAAACTACACCACCTACCTGCACGACGTTGGAAAGCTCTTCAACCTCATCATCCACATAGCTGTAGTTGAGGGTTACAGCTATAGTTGTCGAGGCGAGGCTAGCAAAGCATGGTGTGAGTAGCAGAGCTATTAGCAGGACTGCTAACCTCAACCATGCTCACCAGTAGATAAGCCCACACATGTTATAGCATAGCATATTACCTGGAGTATCTTAACGAAATCCATGATCCTAGTTGCGATTACATACTGCACACCATCAAGAGCCCCTGATTTAACCAGCTCAACAACCCTCCCCTGGATGTGCTGAAGGGAGTCGAGAATCTCCAGGGACCTCCTGATACTAGGGTTTACCACAGCCGACCCGATAAGGGGCACAACGCCTCCCAGGTTATCTAGTATTTGTGAAAGCTCCCTGCTAGTCTTAAACCCATGCCTGGCTATTTCAACAATGTCTATGAGGAGTGCGTCCATCAGGCTTAGCAGTGTTAGTGCAGTCAATGCTAGGATCGAGTTTACACCCTCCTCTCTATAGGTGGTTTGGGGGTAGATGTGGATTTGCCGTTCTATGATAGATCTTAGCTTGTAGAACTCTTCACCTAAGGATCTAACCTCAGACTCTATATCCTCGGAGAGCCCCTCCCTGACAACCCTAGCCACAGCTTTCACAATGCTAGAGGTGAGTATAGTCATACTCCTTATGGATACCCTGAGGTCTACCCTAGCAGGGTCTAGGAGGATCTTAGCAGTTACAATATCACCTCCTAGATCAACTATTTCTAAACCCGTTAGCCTGGATGACGAGCTCTTAAGGGATGATAGTGTCTCAGCGCTCCTCTCACTAAGCTTGATATCAACCTCATCATAGCCTAGGATGTAGAAACATGGGATTACAAGGCTTCTAACTCTAGGGTCCCTAAGACCTGTCATATCCACTATCACAGGTTTAGAGCTAAGGTTTTTAGAGATGGGAGTTAGCTTTAGACTTACACCTTCGACCGCTATCATGACGCTATCGCCAGGCTTCAAGTTAACCCTCTTAGCCCAGGAGTGTGGTAGTGTTACTATAAGACTACTAGCCCCTAGACGCTGGACCTTCCTAATCTCCACATCCACCATTACCTGGCACCTTCTAAAAACTCAAGCTTATAGGTCTCCTCCGAGGCTCTTAAAGCTAGGCTTGAAGTGTTGATAGAGAAAGGTGTGTTTAAAGGGGTTGTATCAGGCGGTAGGCTAGCTAGGGGTTGCGAGCTCTGCTACCCTGGAGCTAAGGCGGTGATATTCATAACAGGGACGTGCGACGACTCATGCTTCTACTGCCCTGTTAGCAGAGATAGGTTATACCACGAGGTTATGTTTGTCAACGAGGAGCCCGTCTCAGGCGTTGAAGAAGTTGTTGTAGAGGTCACACGTATGGGGGCTATGGGTGCTAGTATAACTGGAGGGGATCCTCTCACAGCCATAGATAGAGTTGTGGATGTAATTAGATCTTTGAAGGAGAACCTCGGATACGGGTTTCACATCCACCTATACACCACGGGGAGGCAGGCTAGCGTTGAAGTACTTAGAACACTATGGGCGTCCGGATTAGATGAGATACGCTTCCACCCAGTAGACTTGAGGTTCCTCAGGTCTGTGGAGTGGGCTGTAAGGCATACGGGGATGAGTGTTGGCATCGAGATCCCCATAGCTCCGGGGCTGGAGGAGTGGGCTAAGAAAGTGATTCTAGAGGCCTCCAGGATAGGCGTCTCCTTTGTAAACCTTAACGAGATGGAGTTCGTAGAACCTAATTCCACCAGTCTAAGGCTAAAAGGTTATAGGGAGAGTAGGAGGAGGCCCTTCACAGTAGAAGGAGCCCTAGAGACAGCCTTAAAGGTAGTGGGGTGGGCTAGAGACCACAACCTAGCACCCGTACACTTCTGCCCCGCTCCATTCAAAGACTCGATTCAAACCAGAAATAGGATGAGGAGGCTAGCCACACTAGATAGGTCTTGGTATGAGAAGCCTACAAACGATGGAACAGTAATATGGGCTGAGGTGAGAAACGAGGATGGAACCACAGTAGTAGCACACCCCGACCTAATACGCGAGATGAGAGGCTGGAAACCCACTACAATAGTAGAAGCGCATCCAACACGGGGAAGGCTCAGGATCTCGGAATACGAGTACGATTCCACCCCGTCTTAAAAGTATGTTTGCCCCACTTTAACATCGATGGAGGATCGGCCGGGTTAAAACTCCTACACCTGCCTACGTTAAGATGGTCTTGCCGACCGTTTCCCGCCTTGTAGGGAGGCGAGGTTTCTAGGATTACAAGCACTTAAACCCTAGGGGTTAAATTTCCTAAAACCCGGTGATTGCGAGGAGGGTTGCGAGGATTAGTTAGGATAGGAGGTAATACCTGTGTAGTTCCGGGTGTATCACCCAAAAGCTACTAAACCACGAGGAGAGACACGGGGGGATCTAGGAAGTGAGGCTTGTAACTGTTAAAATGCCGGAGATGTACGTTAAGGGTGTAGATGAGCTGGTTAAAGCAGGGAGGTACTCTAGTAGAAGTGAGGCTATAAGAATAGCTATAAGGGAGATGTTAAAGAGGGAGCTTTGGGGCACCTCACTTAAATTCTACGAGGAGATCCCTGCAAGAGGAGAGGTTGAAGCGCCCTTCGCGCTACCAGAGGAGGCTGAGGCTTAGGAGGCAGAGAGGACCCCCATTTAAACACACCCCCTTTAGCCCTACTAGCCATCAAATAAACTTTTTCCCTCACCCGGCATGTGCACGTATAGGCTTCCTCCACCTTTAAAGGCGTGGTGGGCCATGTGGAAACCTTAGAGTTACTTAGGTTGCTTAGGGATAAGCTTTTGAGTAGATATGAGAGGTTATTGGAGGAGTATAGGGATCCTTTATTCGAACTTCGAGGGGGTAGTGTTGACCTGGAATCTTTGAGTGGCGTGAGCTTCCTCTACTTTACTGCTAGCTGGTGTGCCCCCTGTATATCCTTTATGGATGTTGTTAGGGTTCTAGCTAGGAGGTATGCTGGTAAAGCTAACTTCTATAGGGTTAACGTTGATGAGAACATGGATCTTGTTGATTCACTCCACGTGGACTACATCCCCGCTTTCATAGCTGTTGTTAGAGGTGAGGTTGTCGATAGGGTTTATGGTGTTGTTGGCCGTGGTAAGCTTGAGGATTTCATTAGGAGGGTTTTAGAGTCCCATGGTTGAGCTCATAGCTTAACTTCTTTAAGCTGTTCTAAGACGTAGTTTCTAATATCGTCTAGGCTTGGGAGCTCTCTTACAAGCTCTCCGTTCTCAAGGTACTTTACCAGTAGTGGTTTAGCCTGGGAGCCGTCTCTACAGTACTGTGGCGCTGTATCATCGAAGGGTGTTATGTAGTCCTCGTTTACATTACACCTGTGGACCTGCAAGCTTAACGGTATCTTACCCCTCTTAGCTCTAGGCTCCCACCTACCGTTAGCGTAAACCTCCACTATGTCAGCACTTATGTCAACGCTTGGAGCCGCAGCTATCGATGTCCCAACCCCGAATGCGTCAACCACATCTCTGAGCTCCTCAACCTCAGCTTCATCAAGCCCCCCGCTCACCACTATCTTCACGTGACTGTAACCAGATCTCCTCAATGCCCATCTAACCTCCTCCACAATATCCCTCATCCTACCCCTCCTACTACCAGGTGTATCAAGCCTTACACCGTAAAGTCTCTTACCTAGGAGCTCTGAAGCCATTAAAGCCTCCACCCTCTCATCATAGTAGGTGTCAACCAAGGCTATTACCGGTGTCTCATGCTCAAATGTATCCGCGAAAGCCTGCCACGCTTTCCTCTGATCCCCAAACACTACTATGAGTGCATGGGGCATCGTGCCTCTAGGCTTTAAGCCAAGGTATTTCTCTGATAGCATACCGCTAACAGCATCCGCCCCTCCAATGTATGAAGCCCTATCAGCTGAGATGAATACCGCTGGGTGTAGAGCTCTCAGACCGAAGAATAGTACCTGCCTATCACCAGCCTTCTTCCTGATCCTAGCGGTCTTAGTAGCGATACTAGTAGCAAACCTTAAGACTCCAAGGTAGGCGGTCTCAAGTAAAACCATATCTATGAACCTTCCTTCAATCAACATAAGAGGGTATTTCCTCCTAAACACTGTACCCTCCGGTACGCTATAAACTGTTAAAGGCCTACCCCTAAGCATAGCTAAAGCCTCCTCAAGTCCTGCGAAGACAGCCCACTCATAACCCTTAGGGAGGGAGTAGGCGTGAACCTGCATTCTAACCTTTACATCGCTTAACCCGTATTTCTCGACTAGAACCTTGGTCCTATAAAAGTATATGTCTGTAGCCTCACCAGATAAAATCTCACCAACACTAGGCACGTAGAGCCTGGGCTCCCTCACGTTAACCGCCCTCTCTAGCCTTTAAACAGATAACACCTTAATATTTGTGAACACTAAGGCAATGCCATATCACCTTAACACCACACGGGTTAAAGTTAAATCAACACATACACCTTTAATACCCCCCTGTAATCCTAGCACTGGGAGAAGCGAGTGTCTAGATCCCACTACTTTAACCTAATAGTGACACATCTACCAGGCCCAGAGGCTAAGAGGAGGGCTATTTGGACTCTAAGGCAACTACTACCGGGCTTTGCGGTAGTCTATAGCAGGCCCAACATATTATTGGGGAGAGTTGACGACCCCCTTAAGGCTGTAGAGATTTTAAAGGCGAACCTACCATCTAAGACAACAATACTAAGGGTGATACCTGTACTTGAAGTTAGAAGTGTAAGGGTGATAGAGGTTAGAGATGCTGTGGAGAAGCTCGTAGCCAACGCGGGGGAAGGCTCGTTCGCCATAAGGCTAGACGGCTACCTTGAGGATGAAAGTGGGAGGCTCATGAGCAGAATGGAGGCTATAGAGTTGATAGCTAGGAATATAGATAGGAAGGTTAACCTGAAGAACCCTGACATCCTAGTGTACATTAAGACGGTTAAAATATATAGAAGGTGGTTTTCAGCTATATACGTAGGCCGCCCCTCTAATATCCTAAGAACACTCTCGCAAACCTAGAGATGGCTGGGGAACAACACTACGCCTCGTTGGCGGACTCGGCTTTGTTTACCGTGTTATCCGCTTCCCCCGGCTGCTCTTGTGCTAGGTGTCTCCCTATATACTCCAAGGTCTTCTTAAACTCGTCTACCCCCGTTACAACCCTATTGTATTTTATTGATAGGAGCTCCTTCACATCTCTTCTCAGATACCTATCATCTAAGAGTATGAATACTGCTCTGTCCTCAGGCGATCTTATGGCTCTACCTAGGGCTTGCCTTACCTTTATTATAGCTGATACCAGGTATACTAAGTTGTTAGCCTCCTTCCTCCCCATCCTCTTCGAGAGAGTTTCTAGCTTGTGCTTCGTATAATCGTCGGGCTGCGGGTATGGAATTCCCACTACTGCTACTAGGTGTAATAGGTTATTCCCCTCGTAGTCCATGAACTCCACCCCTTCCACTAACTTCCCGCCTGCTACGCTGTTTACTAGTAAGTCTCTCTTCCCTCCTATAGCTGCTTCTACATCGCTTAGACTCGTTTGAGGGTTTTCAACTATAACATCCAGCTCACCCGGTAGCCTCTCAACTACACCGTGCATTACCTCGTAGCTTGGGTAGACCACTAGTTTAACCCCTTTTACGCTCTTAGCTATACTTGTGATGTACCTAGCTATCCTATCGTACATGACCGCTGTTCTATCCCTATACCTACTAGTCACATCTGCTACGACCACCGTGTACATATTCGATCTCGGTGTTAGAGGCCCGTAGAGCATTTCAACATCGAAGTACACGTAGCCCCTCTCGACGCCTAGAAACCCTTTTAGGAAATCGCCTGGAGGTATTGTACCGCTTAGGAGCACTAGAGCTTTAGCTTTCTCAAGGGGCCCCTTAACCACCACCATGGGGTCTAACGGTGTTACTATGAGGGATAGCTCCTCACCCTCCTGTTGAGCGAAGAGATGGTGATCTTGGCCCAGCATGGCTTTAACCCACTCTACAACCCTTGATAGAGCTAGGGTTACTGTTGGGCTCTGGGATTGAGATATTAGAGCTTGTAACACCAGGTTTGTTCTAATCCTCCACTCTACACGCTCTAGCTCGTCAACATACTCTATCCTAGATAGGATTGTAGATTTATCAACAGCCTTCAACCCACTCCACCTATGCTTCCTTAGCTTAGCTAGATCCTCCCTAACCCCGTCTAGGGCGGTAGCTAGCCCGGAGTCCTGTGGGCTATACCTTCTAATCTCGCTCGCAGCTCTAGCTAGATCACCTAGGGTAACCCTACGCTCCACGATACTCTGTGCATTAAGCAGGCTATGAGCCTCATCCACTACGAGGACGTAGTCTTTAAGCTTTTCAAGCCCCTCCCCGAAAATCTCCTCAGCTATGTCCATTCTAAACACATAAGGGTAGGTTGCTATAACGAACTTAGCTTCGTTCATCAACATCATCATGGTGAAGAAGGGGCATACATTGAGGTGTTTAGCCATATCACGTAGCATCCTTAAAGCCCTAGGGAGAGGGTAGCCTCTCGTGTAGCCTGCAACACCCTCTAAAACCTTAAATGGGTTACCTAACCTAATCCTGTTATAGTAATCGCATAGGCCTTTAACTCTGAGTATAGCACAGTTCCTCCAGAAATCCTCGTGGGGGAGAGGGGGAGCCCCAGGTCTAGCCATTAGAGGACAAGTCCTCCTAGCAGAGATTAGTATAGCTGGGCTCTCTCCAAACCTCCTAACCTCCTTTAACACAGGGTCAATCTCGTTAACAGTCCTAACAAGGTACACGACCCTCTCAACCCCGCCTAGGAGGAGGCCGTAGATGACGGAAACGGTCTTACCATAACCCGTAGGAGCCTTAACCACTATAGACCCACCGCTTCTAACAACCTCAGCTATAGACTCTGCCAGCTCAACCTGACCCTTCCTAGCCTGAGGGTAGGGGAACTTAACATCCTTAACCAATACAAGCACCCTCACGGAAAAGAGGGTCCCGCAGCCGCCACCTCACCATCAAATCAGACCCTGCTCCTAGACAGCCGGTCATCCCCTAAACCCGTATGGCGAAGCTAGGGTTTTAAAACCCCTACTCCCCCACGTAGACCAGGTTAATACGTCTAACTCTAGGCCCGTCCAACTCCAATAGTAGGAGCCTTTGCCACGTTCCTAGAGCTAGCTTGCCATCGGATACCGGGATTACCTTGTCTCCTCCAACTATAACGTTACCTAGGTGTGCGTGAGCGTTATCGTCGACTAAGTTATGCTTCCACCTCCTCTCAGGTTTCGTTAGTTCTTTGAGGAGCTCCACTATATCCTCTAGTAGCCCCTCCTCCCTCTCATTAATAGCTAGAGCTGCTGTTGTGTGTGGTGTGTACGCTACTAGCACTCCGTTCCCTGCTTTAATCTGTGCGAGCCATCTTTCTACCTCACCCGTCACATCTACTATGTCGAATCTCGATCTGCTTCTAGCCTCTAACATGCCTTGGACTACTTTCACCTTAGCACCCCCCTATTTGAGTTGTTTAATTTTAACTGTCATGCTCTGAGTTTCTATCAATGCGTAGTAACCTCTCTTCAGGGGCCCTGCGTTTACGTGGAGTGTCTCCCCTCTCACCACATAGCCTGGTTTCTCGTGTACGTGGCCGAAGAGGTGTAGTCTTGGTCTAAGCCTATCAACGAGATTTGAGACTTCGCCAAGCCCTATATGGAGCCCCTCCCTAGGCTCGTCTAGAACCCCCTTAGGCGGATGGTGTGTTACTAGGATAGCAATCCTAGCCTGTAGCTCCTCGAGCTCCCTTTGTAGCTTAGCAAGACTACCCTTGAAATCAAGACCTCCAACACCTGCTATGTAGAGCTCCTCGAAAACAACAACCCTCCCATCGAGTAGAACACCCATACTATTAAGCTTCCTATAAACAGCGGGATTATCCAGGTTACCGGTTATAGCGTAGACATCAGAGCTAGCATTAACTAGAGCCTCAGCAGTATCAACACACTCAAAGTCACCAGAAGCTATAACAACATCGTACTCCTCACCCCTCAAAACCCTAACAAGCCTATCAGTAGCACAATGAATATCAGAGACGTGGAGCACCCTAAGCGACCTCCCCATCTCAACACCACTAACCCTTTCAACCAAAACAGACAAAGCCTAAAACCCCAGAGAATACGTTAAGATAATCCAAACCTAAAAGATGGAAATGAGCTAAACGCTATGAGCTAAAGAAACTAATCTAAGATTTCAAGGATTTACAGGAGCCCCCGGGATGATTGAATTTCTCCAATGAAATACTGTATTTACTTCTAATAATCCTCAATAGCTCCTCCTCATCTCTATAGCGCTCCCAATATATTCTATACATTCGCAAAAGCTCTAGTAACATTGATGAGACATTAATTTCCTGATTGACAAGAACACGTATAGCGTCCGTTGGGACTCCCTCTCTCAGGAGAAACGCTAGTTCAATAAGCTCTCCACATCTAGCTAGCTCTACATGCCTAATGACTATGATTAAACCGCTACCAGCCACCATACTAGCTAGGTATCTAAACTTCTCTAGTAATTGAAGCCTCGTCCATCTCAGCTCATACGTCTTTTCAATAACTTCCTCAACCTCCTCTAAAGAACCTCCCCCTACGTCATCGTATACCTCTATCTCACCCTCCATCGCAATCATTAGCGACCATAAGTTCTCAGCATACCTCTCAAGAATTGCTAAACCGACTCTATCCTCTTTAGCGATCCTATATACCTCTACATTCTCTAAAAGCAGAGGAATCAACAAGTACTCATCATAGTATGTAGAGAGCTTGTTTATCTCGTCCTTGACCTTATAGAGAATTCTCTTTGTTTCACTATCGTAGCTACCTAAAAGTAGGATCCAGATTGTTAGCGGTTCTATCATAATATTCCCCTGACTATGATTGCCCCTTTCTCTCAAATTCAATAATTTTGTAACTCTCAGGATCTACTACGACTACGAACCCCCCTTTCTTTACCGTAGTCTTCATAGCGACGCTGATACACCTGTACTCTCCTTCGACACTATATCCTAGGCTCACCCTTTTAATGGAATGTATTTCAATATGTAGGTGACGAGTGAAGAACCAGCAGTCTACAAGTTCTGATAATGAAAATTGCAACTTCCATTTTAAGGTAAATACGTCTACCCCTTTTGTAGACTGAGACATAAAGATCACCCTCTAACTAGTTCTGCCACTCTTCTAATTTCCTCTGGAATTTCGCTTTCCTTTCCCGGTGCTATCTCGTATTCAAGATTCTCTATTGACCCTATCTTCGTTACAAGTTCTGATTGAATTAGTTTTTTGAGGTGAAATGATAGGGTGTTAGGGTTTATCGGGGATCCTATGAGATCCTCTATTTCCTTCTTGAGCCCACTCCAAGATCTTCTACCACGAGCTAGTAGGACTACGAGTATTAGAATTCTTAGCCTATTGCCTAGGACATCGTATTTATCCGCTATTCGTGCAATCTCATTTAACAATGCCTTCTTATCTAAGGTCATACACTTCGCCTCATCTATAGTAGTACCCAGCTAGAGCTTATTAAGTTAACTTCTGTTAACCTAATTGTGGATAGGTAGCCCTTCTTAAGATGAAGACTGGGATATCTTCTGTGTTCGAGGTTAAAGTCTCAAAAGCTATGAACCCTATTTAAGTCTGCTCGTCACAGTGTATCTAGGTGTTTTGTCTTGAAGGCTGTTCTCCTCTATGGTAGTAGGAGGGTTGAGGTTAGCGACGTCCCCGTCCCCAGGCCTCCTAGGGGTTGGGTTTTGGTTAGGAGTGAGCTTTCCGGCATCTGCGGGACTGATAAGGCTTTCTACACTGGATCCTATAAGCTTTTTAAGAGCCCCCTGGTTCCAGGTCATGAGGTTGTTGGTGTTGTTGTTGAGGGTCCTGAGGGTCTTGTTGGTAGGAGGGTTGTTTCTGAGATTAACTTCCCATGCTGGTTTTGTAGCTACTGTAGGTCTGGTATGTACACCCATTGTCCTAGTAAGAGGACTCTTGGTATAGACTTTGATGGTGGTATGGCTGAGTTCTTCGTGGCACCCGTTGAGGCTCTTCACGAGTTTAAATTGGAGCCTGAGCTCGGTGTATTCGTCGAGCCTCTTGCTGCTGTGCTTAGAGCTCTTAGGCTTAAGCCTGTTAGGCCTGGTGATAGGGTTGCTGTTATAGGTTCTGGTAACCTAGCCCTGCTAGCTGTGCAGACCCTTAGATATGTTGGTGTAGGTGTGGATCTCATAGCTAGGAGGGGGAGCTTTAAGGCAGGTTACTTTAAGGGCCTGGTTGAGAGCGTAGTTTACGTAGATGAGGTTGGGGACTCCCAGTACGATGTTGTATTTGAGGCTTCAGGCGATCCTGGAGCTTTAGACTTAGCCGTTAAAGTGGTTAAACCCATGGGGGTGATACACCTTAAGTCAACACCTGGCTCCAGGGTTTCAGCCTCCATGACATGGGCTGTTGTTAAGGAGGTTGACATCGTAGGCTCCCGCTGTGGCACCTTCAGGGAGTTCGAGGGGGCTATAGGGTTGCTTGAGAGAGGTATAGTTAAGCCTAGGCTTGATAAGGTGTATAGCTTGGATGAAGCTGGGGAAGCCTTCGAGGCATCGCTTGACCCGAGGTATTTTAAGGTGGCGTTGAAGCCTTAATCTACGGGTTTAAGGGTTTCCCAGGCTAGTAACCTAGGAAGGTGTGGGGCTTGGAGGGTTTCCTGGCTAAGGTCTATGAGGGTCGTGGTGATGGTGTTGTAGCGTTTAAGGCGTTAGGTGTCTCAAGCGCCCTAGGTAGTGGTGGTTCCGCTTCTAAGAGCTCCTACTTTAAGATACCCCTAGCTAAGCCTAGGGAGTGTAGGGTTGACATGGGGATATTATCTGTTAGTATAACAACACCTCCAATCGTAAGGGTGCCCTTCAGGTGGAGGCTTGAGCTTGAGGGGTTAACCATATCGAGGGAGGCGAAGCCTCAGTTCACAGTACAACTTGAGGACTCTCTCTTCCACAGGATAGTGTTTGATGTTAAGCCTATACTAGCGAGTAAGGGTGAGGCTACAGCTGTGGATGGCTACACTCTTAAAGCTATGTACGACTCCGCGCACCCGGTGGTTGTGAGAGAGCTATCGTTGTTTAAAATCTACTCAAAGCCTAGGCTGGAGCACTCAGCAGTATACATGACCGGAGCTCTTACACTAGAGCCTGGTGATTCACACACATTAACCCTAAGCCCCCCCGAGCCTGTGGGGGGAGATAGGGTTTTAACATTAACACTCATAACCCCATCACCGAGGGTTACCTTAAACATTAAATCCGGGGAGGAGCTCGTAGAGGTTTCAGGGCAGGGGTTTAAGTTTGTGGAGCTCCAACCACAGAGGTCTAAGGATGTTAAAGTTACCATAGAGTATCCTAAGCCGGAGATAAGCATATACCCGAAGAAGGTTATAGTAACCAATGTGGCTTTAATAGAGAATAAAGCCCCAATACCCCCTCTAAGCGTCCAAGCTGAGAGGGTTGAGGTAGAGGAGGGTAAGCTAAGGGTTAAGCTGGGCTTAGCCAATGAAGGCGATGAGGTTGCAGAGGATGTCCATGTAACTTTGAGACATTCTATGATGAACTTGAAGGAGGCGAGGCTGGGATCTCTGGAACCCGGGGAGGCTGTTGATGTAACCTTAGAAGCTGATACCTCGAAACTCCCAGCTAGAACGCAGAGATTCCTAGTTGTTGTAACATGGTCTAGAGATGGAATAGCTAGCTCTAAAACAATAACGTTGAACATCAGGTAACCTCGGACTGAGACTGCATGAAACCCTCCAGCCAGGAGCCGGGCTCCTCCAGGTCTAGGTTAAGCCCCCTATCCATGGTGAAGCATTCAACCTTATACGTGCATGCTAAGCACTTACGGTAGCTCCTAAGGGGGTGAGGTACTAAGCCGTGGTTCTTCACGAGAGCCACCTCATCAACTAGCCTTAGTAATGTCGCTACATGCTCGCTGGTGACCTTGAATGTGTGAGTAGACCTCCTATACCTGACTATACCCACCACGCTGGTGTATTTTAGCCTACTTAGTAGGATTGCATATGATACGACCTGCATTACATCGCTCAGCCAAGCTCCAACCCTGGGTCCGCGTCCGCTCTTAAACTCTACAACAACAGCTGTAGAGCCTCTTACCGTGTAGTAGTCGGGCTTCCCTCTAAGCCTAACACCCCCCATGTCTGCTTCTAGGAGCTCCTCAACCCTATACCCTCTAAGCCTAGCTAGCACCTCGTGGGCTAGGTGCTGTAGCCTACCTAGTATTAACCTGAGTGAAGCCTTGAGGGGTCTTCTAGCTCTAACATGGGTTTCAAAGAAGTAGAGGCGGGGGCAGTATGTGTATAGCCTTACCTCGCTCGCTCTAACTACAGGTTTAGGCTTCATACCCTTTTGATTCCAATCGATACAACCTTATCCTCTATATCCCAGTCCTTCGCGTACACCTTCTCCGCTGGTTTCCCGTAGTTTATCTTAACCGCTCTAGTCTCACTCCTCACATACTCTTCGAAAAGCCTGGTGGCGTTAACTATCTCATCATCTCCCCATACCCAGACTTCAACTCTATCCTCTATGCTGAGCCTCAGCTCCTTCCTCATATGCTGTACTCTCCTAACAACCTCCCTAGCGTAGCCTTCCGCCTCCTCCTCTACCGTTATACGTGTATCCACTGCTACAATACCGTAGTCGAGCTTCCTAACTGATAGCCACTCCGGGTATTCGACCTTAACATCAACGTGTCTAGGCTCTAGTTTAACCTTAACGCCCTCAAGCTCCACCTCGTAGTACCCTCTAGCTAGGAGCTCCCCTGCAACCTCCACGCCCTTATCCTCTAGGAGCTTAACTATGGTTGGTGTAAGCCTCCTGTAATCCCTGCCAATCTCCCCCAGGTTGGGTTCAACCTTGTAGGCTCTAAGCTTCTCGAAGAAGTCTGTGCCCACTACCTCCACAGTCTTAGCGTTAACCATCTCTGCAATAACGTTGGCAAGCCTCCTAAGGGCTTTCAAAGCCCTTTCATCAACAACCGCTACTACAACCCTCCTCACAGGCCTCCTAAGCTTAAGGCCTGCGGTAGCCCTAGCCGATAATGCCGCCTCGATGAAGGCCTTGGCTATCTCAAAGTCGCGCTCCAGGTCATCGTCTATAAGGTGCTCGTCGACCTCAGGCATACTCAGTAGGTGGACGCTCGCAGGAGAGCTGCTCTCAGCCGGTCTCACGAAGTGCTGGTATAGGTATTCAGTTGTAAACGGTATTATGGGGGCTGCTAGGGCTAGCCATGTCTTTAGAGCCTTGTACAGGGTTGCGTAGGCAGCCCTCTTACTAGGCGTATCAGCCTCCTCCCATACACGCCTCCTTATAAGCCTTATGTAGAACCTACTAACATCCTCTAGTATGAACGATCTTAGAGCTCTAGCCGCATCATGTATCCTTAGATCCTCCATAGCCTCCCTGTACAGTTTCACCAGCCTATTAACCCTTGATAGGAGCCATCTATCCTCAACCTCAAGGTCGCCCATGACTTTTTCAAGAGTTGTAACCTCCGGGTCGAAGGAGTCTAAGCCCATGTAGGTTGATGCAAACACATAGGTGTTCCATATGACCGTGAAATCCCTCTGCATATGCTCTAAAGCCCTCCAGGAGAACCTAAGATCCTCCCATGTGGTGTTGGTGGAGAGCCAGAACCTAACAACATCCCTTGGAACCCTTGATATGAGCTCCTCGAAGTCAACGTAGTTACCTAGACTCTTGTGCATCTCCCTACCCTGCTCGTCGAGCATAAAGCCGTGGACTAAAACCCTCCTATACGGGGTCTTACCAAAGCCTATCACACCACTCCTCAGAAGGCTGAAGAACCACCCTCTAATCTGATCGTGACCTTCAACTATGAAGTCAACAGGCTCAAGGGACTCGTATAGATCCCTTCTCATAGGATAGCCTAGGCTAGCATAGAAGGCTACACCACTATCAAACCAGACGTCGAGCACATCCGGAACCCTATCCATGACGCCACCGCATTTCGGGCACCTTAGCTTAACCTCGTCAATCCACGGCCTGTGTAGATCCCTAGGCCTATAACCCCCCATTGCTTTAAGTTCATCCACACTTCCGACAACGTGTGTGTAGCCACAGCTCCCGCAAACCCATATGGGTAAAGGTATCCCCCAAAACCTCTGCCTACTTATAACCCAGTCTCTGAGCTCCTGCAACATGTTATAGAACCTTGTTTTAGCCCATGAAGGTCTCCACTCTACACGCTCAGCCTCCCTTAACAACTCGTCCTTAAGCCTGGTAACAGCTATGAACCACTGGTTTGTAGCTCTAAGTGCTAGTGGTGTCTTACACCTCCAGCATACAGGGTACCTGTGGACCACTGTTGCCTCATGGAATAGAGCCCCCCTCTCTCTAAGATCCTCTATTATAGCCTTGTTAGCCTCGGTTCTGAAGTATAAACCCTTATACCTACCAGCCCCCTCAGTCATCCTACCAACCTCGTCTACGAGTGAAACCACTGGTATACCATGTTTTACTGCAACCTCGTAGTCTACAGTACCGTGGCCTGGAGCTGAGTGTACGAGGCCTGTACCCTCGTATGGTGTAACACCTTCAGGTGCTAGTATAACCCTATGATGTTCCCTGAGCTCCCTCTGAGCGTCTACTAGGTCCTCTAAGGGGTGATCGTACTCTAGACCCTCCAAGCTAAGGCCCTTAAACCTCTCCAGAACCTCGTACTCGCTAACACCAGCCTCCCTCATGACATGCTCTAGCCTAGCTTCAGCTAGTATGTAGACCTCGCCTCCAACCCTAACCCTAACATAGTCTAGGTCTGGGTGCGCCATGACGAAAGTGTTTGCCGGCAGCGTCCAGGGTGTCGTGGTCCAGACTAGGAGGTACTCTCCACTCCTACCCCTTACTGGTAGTTTAACGTATATGGAGGGATCCTCTAGCTCTTTATACTCTGAAACCTCGTAGTCCGCTAGTGTTGTCTCACACCTAGGGCACCAGTGTAAAACCTTATACCCCTTGTATAGGAGCCCTCTCTCATGAGCTCTCTTTATGAGCCACCATCCAGCCTCTATGTAGTCGTTGGTGTAGGTTACATAAGGATCACCCCAGTCCATGAAGACCCCTATCTCTCTAAACTGCCTACTCATAGCCTCCATGTTCTCATCTACGAAAGCCTTACAGTACTCTATAAACTTCTCCACACCAACCTTCTCGTATATATCCTTCTTAACCTGAAGCCCCAGACTCTGCTCTATCTTAACCTCTATAGGCAGGCCGTGAGTATCGTAGCCAGGCTTATCCCAAACATTGTACCCAGCCATCCTATGATACCTTAACACTATATCCTTCACAACCTTATTCCAAGCAGTACCAGGGTGTATGGACTTAGCGGAGGCGTAAGGAGGCCCATCTAGGAAGTAGAACTTCCTGGTAGAGGTGGCGGATTTAGCTTTAACAAGCTTGTACACACTCTCCCTCTCCCAGAAGCTCTTAACCCACTCCTCGACCTTGAACTGGTTGTACTCGAGCTTAGACAGGTAGTCTACAACCTTCACCTAGCATCACCTCCCAGTATCAATCCAGTCAACCTTAACCCTAACATCACCTATTATAGAGGATACGATAGACCTAATCTCCTCCTCCACCCCAGGCTCCTCTAGGAAGACCTCCAAGAACCTAAACCCAACCGCTACACGGCTCCCATAATCAATAACCCTCACCCCGAACCTACGGGAGAGCTCCTCCACAACCCGCCTATGAAGCTCATCACTATAAGTGTTATAGTAAACCCTATAAAGCTTTCGCACCCCCAACACCTCCCCAAAAACGTAATGCTAGAACCTTAAAAACACAACTTTAAGGATGGTAAGATCTGCCAGGTACACGTAATGTGAATGAAGCTGGCATAGCGTAAACCGGGGGGTTAACATGTAGGTTTATAGGGGGAGGGTCTCCAAGCAAACCCTCAGGGGGAGCCCCTCTTGCAGTGTGGTGGTGAGAGGAGCAGATTAAGGGACCTCGCCTCGCTACTAGTGCTTCTCGTAGTAGGAGCTGTGCTCTCAGCCCTCCTAGACACCCTAGGTAAGGAGGAGTCACCGGGATCCTACATGATCATGGTGCTCATACTTGCAGTCTACTTTGCAATCAACTACGGCCCCACCCTACTCGTATCAGACCCCTTCGGGAGGTACATGCTATCACGTGATGTTGGTGGCGTAAAACTGTTATGGGAGAGGGATTTGGGGGCCCTTAAATCAAGGGATCCACGTGCTACCGCTGAAGAGGAGGAGAGGGCGAGGAGGGAGTCTGACCTTAGACCCGTAGCCCTCATACTCTCACTGGTGGTGGTAGCCGGTATTGGCATCTCGCTAGTAACCTTCCATATCCTACCGCATATCATTAGGGTACTGGAGGAGCTTACCGGGAGCCCCTTCCTGGCAAGGGTTCTAGCGTACCTAGCGGTATGGGGAGGGTTCTTCCTGGCATTGTACCTCCTCGGCCTGATAATTGGTAGGGTCTTGGGGCCAACTCCAATAACGGTCACGTACACACCTGAGGAGTACTATGTGGTGACACAGGGGATGGCCTATAGGTATAGGTGGCCACCACTATGGAAGTTCATACAATTCCCCCTAAACCCGGGCATCACGCTTGAGGTGAACTACGAGAGGGGCTTCGTAGAGGTCATCTGTAGAGGAGAGTCGGGCTCCGTGATTGGACTAAGGTTCTACTCAAGAGACCCTAAGGTGTTATACGAAACCCTGGTAAGGCACGGTGCGCTAAGACAGCCTAAGACCACAGGGCCCCCTACCCCAGCCTAGACGGGGGACATTAGGGAGCCCCTTATAGCCCAAGGTGTCACCCCCAGCTAGAGCTCCTAGGAGGGTTGGCTGGATCCACCAGGCTAACTGGGATTAATTGCAGTTCAACAGCTAACCTAGTGTAACACCTCTTAACACCATCAGCCCACGTGCTAGGTAGCCGTTTAAGCTGTAGTCAGGCAAAGTCCACTCTAGGACTACGACCACGACAGCCCCCCATCTGCCCACTCTATGGTTGAAGCAGGCTGTTTATCTAGACCTAGGGCTTCTATCAGAATGTAATGCTAGGGTTTCACTACCACCACTAACGTCAAGCTTCCTACTCGAAGTTGTGGAGGCAACGTTAGAGAACGTTAATGCAATGACACTAGACCTCAGCCAAACACAGTTCCTGGGGGTGAGGCTACACACACCAACACTACTATCAACAAAGCTGATGACACCACCACACCTGAGACCATCAAAGCTCGTAGAGAGGATAGAAGACCTTCATAGGCTGGCGGTGACACCAGCATACATTTGCAGTGCAGCAACAAAACTATGGCTAGCACTAGCAAAAGACATAAACCCAGCCCAAAGCCCAACACCTTATCATCTGGGGAGAGCATGCGATATAACAATAGGAGAGGTAGACATACAACTAAAACCAGAAACAGTAACATACGACAGGGAAGAGGGGAGGACGAAGAGGGTGAGAGAGGTAACAGGATACATAGTGTACAAGATACTAACACCAAGGATAACACAAACACTAGACAAAATACTAGCACTAGCAACAAGACTAGGAATAGGAAGAAGCAGAAGCATAGGATTCGGAGAAATAGAAGTAAAACCAAAAACACCAAAGAAAGCTTAAAAACCACACATGAACCAAAGCTTATATACGTTACCCCTGGACACCGCATCCATTAACTTGTGTTCTAACAGTATACAATGGAAACTCCCATCCACAACATGGGAAAACCAATGAGGAATGAAAGCGAAAAGCTTAAATACCAGACCCCACACCATATACGTGGAGCCCCCACCCGGGGGGCTCAATGGAATAGAATCCATACAATGGAGATGAAAGAAATTTCCACAGTGAAGCGTGATGATGCAGAATCCATTCAATGGAATTGAAAGTGTGGTTAGAGAGGTTACCTTAACACATCCGAATCCATTCAATGGAATTGAAAGTAGATCTCACCTAAGCTGGGGTAGGTGTTTGAACACTATGCTCCTGGCTCTCCCCACTAGTTCTAGGAGCTCCTCCCACCTTTCATTGAAGCTCTTGGGGTTTAGGTGTCCTTCGTAGAAGTGCTCGTGTAGCACGTGAGCTTTATCCACTAGGTCTCTGAAGAGCTTTTTGTACCTTGCTTCGACATTGTCTGTTATGAAGCTGTCTACCTTACCCCTACTCCAGTGGATTACTGGTACTCCTTTGAGTGAGGCGTATAGCTTGATTAGTGCTAGGATTGCACCCCATAGCTTCTCCCCTGCCTGCCTCGTATCCCCTCTCTCCTTGTACTCCAGGGCTCTACTATAGTAGTTTTCAAATAACGATTTATACCTGTAGACGCGCTCTGAGGGGTCGACGTTGAGATTCCCGACCTCCTCAACCACATCCCCTAAATCCCAGCCGCAAGCCTTGGAGAACTCCTCCAACCACCCCAAGTTCCTTTCGTCAAGCTCGCTGCCAACGCTGAGCTTAACATGTAACTCGAAAACCTCAGGCCACTCCCTGGAAACCTCATGTAGGATACCTAGAGTCGATGATGTCTCCCTTAGAGTTCGACCCATACCGTTAAGATCCACCGGGTACAGAGTACCAGCTACCTCGGTCTTAACACTGTAACCCGCTGTTCCAGCTCGCTCCTTCTGGTACTGGGGTTCGAGTGCGAAGCCCATCATAGCTCACCGGCTCCTACAACAGGCTTCCATGAGATCTTATAAACCCATGGAACCCAGTATACGGGCTCTCCAAGTGTAGACCTATACTTCATGTTACGTGCGACCATAACGGCTTCAGCTACAACCCTCACGATAAACTTCCCTTGCGACGTTGCAACCACCTCCTCCACTACAGCTAGACGCTACTCGACAATATCTACTATCTCCCACCCATCGGGAGGAGGCTCCAGGGGCATTAGTGGTTTACCACTTACAGCTTTCCTAAGCTCCTCCGGGACACTACGCGTAGAGACTCCGCCAATAACCTTCACATCGAAATTAACACCCCCAAATGGCGAGAACCCAGCTTCCCTCACATCGACTACAAGTATCCTAAGCTTAAGCTCCGACCCATCAGCCAACTTAATCAGCCCAACCTCCTCCCCCGAAATAGGCAAAGACAACACCCTATAACCTCCAACCTCTTAAAATCCCACATAAACGCTTATATACCCCCTCACACACCCCACCATAGCATCCAAGAAACACCCCATGAAACCCAAAAGATCCTTAGGTAAGTAAGCTAGCCCACAACAACCCCAACGTTTAAAACCTAAGAGAAAGCCAGCAACCACAAACATGCTCAAGCCCAGCCCCCAAAGAGCACCCTCAACCCCCATCTCTATTAAACACCATAAGAACCCGATATCCGGACAGTAGCTTCCAACAACAGGTCCCAAGTTCTAGCTCTCAAACGTAGCTCTAAAAGAGCACATTGATTCGAGCAAATCAACCCCCACCAAGCTTGCTATCACCACTATTGATAGTGTTAATGATAGGAAGGCTTTTAACCAAAAACCACTGAATGGTCTGTTCATCCTCCATTCACCCTCTACTTCTAAGTTACTATGTGGTTTTTGGTTAAAAGCCTTCCTATCATTAACACTATCAATAGTGGTGATAGCAACAAGCCTAACAGAGTATGCTTATGCTTATGCTCAAGCTTACGACTATAAGTGCGACGAGAAGTGGAGAAGTAAAGCCGATTTTATAAACAATTATTACTACTGGATTTATGCTTGGGCTCGTGGATGCTTCTATGTGCCTAGTGATGGTAATCTTTACGAAACTCGCGGTTATGGCGGTGGCTTCGCAGATGCACCGCTCGCAGTGATATATACTAGGAAAGTATATGAGGAGAGAGGTTGTGTAGGTGACGCGTTTTACTCCGTAACCTCAATAGGTATTGATACGAATAATGATGGTGTAGTGGATGGGCAAGATTATTGGGATTACGTTAAAGCCGTAGTAGTAGCTCCCCCATGTGGAGTTACGTGAATTGCTAATTTTTATAACCTCCCCACTATTTTTGGTTTTAGGGGGTGTCCTCTTGTGGTCTCCAGGTTTATGCTGGTTATCCTCGCAGGCTTCATTGTATGTCTACTGCTGATGGCAGGTCTTATAACGCCTAGATCTTACAGTTCCACTGTTGACCCTGCTGGCCTTGTGGGTGTTAAAGCTACATACGTGTGCCCACCAAAGTGGGAGTGGTTCACCATGAATGTGGGAAAATCTGCATACGCTATAGCCCCGTCACTAGCATTCTTCTACAAGTACCCAGAAGTCCTAGCAAACATTACAAAGGCCGTAGAACAGCTTAGCAAACACGTTGATACCAGCAAGCTAGACCCAACTAGCAGGCGATTTCTCGGAGACGCTATAAACTCTGCTAGGAAGCTCAGGGACTTCGACCCCAGGAACGGCGAGTACGACATACCACTATCCGTGCTTACAAGTAGCCTTGAACATCTATCGATGGAGGGCGTAGTGTCGTTCAACACAACGTTGTGGTGGCATGTCATCGGATTTAATGGTAGCCACTACACAGTAATACTAGGCGTCAACCTAACCCTAAGCGTTGGAAGAAAAACCCTAGGCTACGGTGTAGTAGAGGAGGTAGTAGAGGTGTCAGCACAAGATAGAACAATGTACTATAGGAGAGAATATGCTGGGAGATGGCCATTCTTCCTAATGCCACACGAGCTATACGAAGGATCAAAAGTAGAACTAGTAGACGTGATACTATACAGGAGGTTCAAGGGCACGGAGTTCAAAGAAGCAGATCTGAGCGTAACGCTAAGCAAGAGAAGAGTTGAGGGCTCTGTCCGCGTAATAGGAGGGTACTTCACCTACATAAGGGAGAAGATGGGGATCCCCGCTGAAAGGCTACTTGAAGGGGGCATAAGCATCTACACACTACCAGGAGACATCGCTATAGTATTAAAGGACGCTACATTCGCCTTCATAGACGAGCTCGCCGGTAGAAAGGTGACGAGAGTAATTACACAATATCAACCTTCTAACACGATTTTCATTATTGGTGCAACCTACGATGTTGGCACTGGCGTAGCTGTCATGCTCACGCATATTTTCGATCTTAATGTAGACCCTCTGAGTTACGTGATACCCCTATCAGCTAAGATCACTGGATTCGAAGGTTGCGGGTGGTTTGTGCTGGTTGATCTTAGGCAGGAGGAGGCTAGGATTATAACGACGTCAGCAAACACTGTGACGGAGACGGTGAAACCCCAGGAGGCTACACCTACTGCAACAGCGCCTGTGGAGACGCAGGTGCAGGTAACGCCAACAACGACCCCGGTGGAGGTAGCCTGGACAACCACAAGCCCAACTGAAACCCCGGCAACACCACCAGGAGTAGAAACTCCAGCTACACAGCCAAGACCAGCAACCAAACATCCTGGAACACCAGCCACACAACCAGCACCCCCAATGCAACCCATACAACCAGGACCACCGATACAAGCCGTAGACGGTGGAGCCAGAGGGCAAGAGGGGCTCATAGCGGTGGAGCTCCTAGCCGTAGCACTAGCAGTTCTAAGCCTCACAATATTGGCGGTAGTAGCGTACAGAATCCTGGTGAGAGGAAAGTGAGGCTAACACCTTTAATAATAGATGTCTTGAGGGATCCGTTTGCGGCCATCCTCTCAGCCGGTATTGGGGGTTATATCGCTTACCTCATAGTGAGCATCCCAAGCCGGGGGAGTGGCATGGGCACTCAAGGGGTTGATTCCCCCGAGAGGTTACGGATAGTCGAGGCTGGGCTTAGCGATCCAACCATCTCTGCAGTTCTGAGCGTCGACTTGTTCGGTGGAGTGCTTATGAAAGTGTTCCCCCTCCTCCTGGTAACCTCTGCTATCCTAGTTGCATACGCTATCAGCTATGGTAGGGAGCAGGGTTTCACTCTACTCTACAGCATAATGGGCTTGCCGAACCGCATTTACACAGCTGTGTACATGACCACCCCCATGTTGGTCTACGTTACAACGATAGCCTTAGCGACCCTAGTGGCATACGCTTTCCGCGAGGTATACCTTTTAACGTACCCGAGCTTCATCCTAACAGCTCTATCCCTCACTATTGCAATCACACTCCTATCCCTAACAATACCCCTCGTGATAATAGCTATCCTTAGGTCTACGTTTAGGGGTTTAGCTGCATCGATAGTCGTATCCTTCCTCATCATATCATTTACAAACTATGATAGGGTTCTTAGAGAGCTAATATGGGGAGGGGAGAGGGGGAGCGTGTGGGACCCCCTTGTTAGGAGCTCCATCCTAGCCGGGGTCCTCCTAGCCGTTATCGTGTTAACCATAGCGTTGCTACTATGGAGGTCTAGTCTGAGATGAGCCTCAGGATTCCATCAATCACGCTCCTAACGCTCATAGTGCTAGCATTCCTGTGGGCCGGGGTGTACTCTAGGGATAACTCCCCCTATAATGTAAACCGATCCGCACCATTCCCCGTAGACACGGTACCCCATGTAACCCGCCTATACGAGACTTTAATCGAGGGCTACTTTAACATAACACTGTACGTCCCGCCCGGCGCTGTAGCCCAGGTTCTAGTCTACACTAAGGCCGATGGTAGGGTTATCTTCAACGAGACGATCAAGGGCCCCTTTAGGGGGTCCTTCGAGCTTAAAGCCCCAAGGCCTGGTTTCTACGAGTTCGTCGTTTACTCTAGGGCCCTGGAGGGGGCTCCTCGTGTTAACGGTGTTATAGCTGTATACCAGGTTGCTCAGACCGAGGTTACAGTTAGGACCATTCTATCAGCGCTCATAGCCTTAAACCTCCTAGTCTTAACAGCTTTAATCATAGTGGGTTTGGTTAGGGGTGAGAGGTGAGTGCCCGTAGTCGAGGTTAGGGGTTTGACTAAAAGGTACCTCTTCACAGTGGCCTTGGATAACGTTAGCTTCGATATCGAGGGTAGTGGTTTAACCATAGTGGTGGGCCCTAATGGTAGTGGTAAGAGCACACTACTATCAATACTAGCTGGTGCTGAGAGGCCTAGCTCAGGCTACGCCAGGATCCTAGGCCTGGACCCCTGGAGGGATTCTAGAAGGCTCTCGGGGAGGCTTAAAGCCCTACTCGATAGAGTCAACATACCACCCTGGAGCTCCTGCCTTGACATGGCGAGACTACAAGCCAACATATGGGGCTACAACTGGGGCGATGTTAGAGAGCTAGCTGAGGCAATAGGGGTTAGAGGTTACTGGAGCAGACCCTATGGGACTTACAGCACGGGGATGAGGAGGAGATGCCTACTACTACTAGCACTAACAGGAAACCCGGAGGTGCTAATGCTAGACGAGCCATTCCAAGGACTGGACAGCGCTACAGTAGAAACTGTGACGAGGATGCTCATAGAGAGAGCGTCCAAGACAACGGTGGTAGTGGCAACACACATAATGCCAAGAGCTCTGGTAGAGAACTCGAAAACACTAGTAAGGATGGAGCTAGGAAGGATAGTGGAGATGCATGACAACCCAAGACAGATGATACAAACAATAGAAGCGTGCAGATAACAATACAACCGTAAGACAGGATGACACGCTCCCATCCAAGCAACCTTAAAACCCTAATGGAAGGCCGCTATAAACAAAATCCATCCCATACACTCTCCACTAGTAGAAGTTAGCATTAAGATTACCTACAATGATGAGATAATATGCCCAAACGTTAACCTCACTTCTGTCTCACCAGGATCCTGTATGCTATTGCTGCCACGATTGTAAGGCTTAGAGCTGCTAGTGCTATGGTTAGGAGCTCTACCGCTATGAGCCCCTCTTGCCCCCTGGTTCTACCATCTACGGTTTGCATTGGTAGTCCTGGTGGTATGGCTGGTATTGGGGGTGCTGGTGGTGTGGCTGGGGTTCCAGGGGTTCTAGTTGTTATTCCTGGTGGTGTGGTTGGGGTTTCGGGTGGGCTTGTGGTTGTCCTGCCTACCTCTATCGGGGTTGTTGTCTGTGTTACCTGCGTCTCCACAGGCGCTGTTATCGTAGGTGTAGCCTCCGGGGGTTTCGGTGTCTCGGTCGCAGTGGTTGCTGGCGTCGTTATAATCCTAGCCTCCTCCCGTCTAAGATCAACCAGCACAAACCAAATGCAACCCCAGGAAGCGGGATAGTAGCTTGATAGGGGTATTACGTAGTCTAGGGGGTCCGTATTAACACTCATTGGCATAGATTGGATTGAAACTGCTACACCAGTACCAATATCGTAAATGGCTTGGATGCTAATGATAAAACCGGTGGTTCTAAACCAGGTAATGGCTCTCGGTAACTTCCTACCAGTAAGCTCGTCGAGTAGTGAGTAGGTGGCGTTTAGGAGCTCGGAGGCAAGCATGGGAGCTCGGTCGGCTGGAAGTATCACTTGGAGGCGGGCTTCAAGAAGCCTTTCAACCGGGATTCTCAGAGTGCCTTTTAGGTACTCAGTATAACCAGGGATCATGTCGGTAAAGAATTTAACCCATTCCCTGCTTAGCTCAGCTAGAGCCTCTTGAACCTCTCTAATCTCAACACCTTTAAGCCTCCTATACAATATTGTGTCTAATATGTCTACCTTTGATCCTTCGTATAGCTCGTGTGGCATTAGGAAGAATGGCCATCTCCCAGCATACTCCCCCTTGTAGTACATTGTTCTATCCAGTGCTGACACCTGTACCACCTCCTCTACAACACCGTAGCCTATAACCTTGCTGCTAGAACTCAAAGTAACATTAACGCCTAGGACGATCGTGTAGAAGCCATTATCAAATCCAATAACGTGCCACCATAAAGATGTGTTAAAGACGATAACCCCCCATTGTTGAAGCTCCCATAGAGCTATTCTAAGTGAGCGTAGCGCAAAATCGAATCTCTCGTCACTAAAATCCACCCTCTTAAGTTCCCTAGCATAGAGTACAGCTTCCCTAAGCGATTCTCGAAGCCTAACCTCTAGGTCAGAGGGAACACTACGTTGCTCCTTTATACGCTCAACAGCCTTAGTAATATCGATACGCCTGTCGAGCTGCTCCACAGCCATAGTTATATTAGCCAAAACCCTAGGGTACTTGTAGAAGAACGCTATCGATGGAACGCCAGCGTACATATAGACGTTCTCAGCAACCCTTATATCAGAAAACCAAACCTCTCTAGGAGGACAAGTATAGGTAGCCTTAACACCTACAAGCCCTCCAGGATCCAAGTTAGAACCGCTAACATAAGGCACCAGATCCGCCAGTAAAAGTAAGCTTACAGTGAAGCCCACAATAACCAACATAAGCCTAGCGGTCATGAGGGTACACCCCTTAAATCAAATAAAAATGAAAAGACTTATATCTCTAAGGTAGCTATATCCTTAAGTAGCACCGCATGGAGGAGCTACAACTTTAGCATAGGCACTGTCCACCATGTCTATCATATGGTCATAGTTGGCATCCATGTAAATAAAGGTGATTACATGATAAGCATCCCCCGTACATCCCCTCGCTTCATACCAATCAATAACATAATATAGGTACGGTACACTTGCCCAACCCCCACCATCTGGATAGGTGTCGTAGAGATTGCCATCACTAGGCACGTAGAAACAGCCATGAGCACTTGCCCAAACATAATACCAGCCATGGTCATTAAAAGTTGTCTGAGTGACACATATGTAGTCATAAGCCTGAGCGTACAATATTAGGCTTAGTATTGGGATTATTGTTATTGCTAAGCTCAGTAACACTTTTAACCCCAAACTATATCCTAACCTACGTGTATACGAGGTGGGGTAAGTATGATCAGATACCCACACAGTGGTTTGGGGTTAAAAGTGTTACTGAGCTTAGCAATAACAATAATCCCAATACTAAGCCTAATATTGTACTGATTTGCTTAAATCAATGTTTTTACTAACTGCATCTAATGAGAAAAGATTCCAGGGTCTCAGTGGCTGTGAGTGTTGAGCCTCACGAGGCCCATAGGCTCCAAGCCGGCCCACCTACGGGAGCTGTTCTCCCTCAGGAAACCAGCCCGGGGCTCCTCTGAGGCTGGGGTTCAACCCCGCTACTGCTCATAGACATCCTCATCCCAACCCCTCGCTACCCCTAATTGCGGAAAATAAATAGTAAGGAAAATAGTAGGGTTTATAGACATATTTGGTGATATGCCATCGAGGATACCATCAGGGGGTGTCTAAGCTAGGGGTTCCACAATTTCTCCATCATTAAAACCCTCATTAAGGCTCCATCAAAACGGATCTCTAGGCAAGCGTTTTTCAAGGCTAGATCGGGTTCTTAGGTTTTATGCTGATCGTTATCCTGTCTAGGGTTCAGTCGTGTGCCTAGGGGTTTTGGTGGGAGTTTTGTTTTCTGTGTCTCCCATTGTTTACGCTTAAAATCTTTGGCTGTGTAGGTTTCAGGTGGTGAGGTGGGCTGGGTTGGCTAGGCTGTCTGAGATTGTTAAGGTTGACTCTAAGGGTAGGATAACGATCCCCCAGGCTGTTAGGGAGGCTCTTGGTGTCGAGCCTGGGATGCTCATGGCCTTGATCGCTGACTTCGATAAGAGGGAGATCATAGTAAGCCCTATAGCCGCTAAACCTGAGGTTGTATACGAGTTCGACTTAAACCTAGTCGATAAACCCGGGTCGCTGGCGACCGTCACAAACGTTCTAGCCAAGCACAAGGCCGACATAATAGCCTCCAGGTGTGCTAGCATAGCGCGCGGTGAGGAGGCCAGCTGCACCATCATAGTAGACATGTCTATGAGCGATGTGGATGCCGAGACGATAAGGAAGGAGCTCGAAGACCTCGAAGTAGTAATACAGGTTAGGATGAGAAAGTTCGAGACAAGATACTAGACCAGGAAGGCTGAGCAGGAACACCACCCAAACACACCCCTTTCTCCCCCTCCAGAGCACCCCCACCTCTCGTGCACTTCTGGGGGTGCACAGCAAGTTTCCCTCAACACTACCTCCAGGCCTTCCCACCGTAGAAGCTCAACCCCCTACTACCAGGGACTTCACAGCCCCACTAGGTCTCGGAGAACCTAATGTCGACACCTTCGATCAGCCTCCAAGGCCTAAACAACATCTCGCTCTACGTGGTCGAGCTTTAATAGAAAACGTAGTGATGATGAGGTTTAGATGATTGAGGGTACCCATTTCAGATTTGATTAATAGCCCTAAAAACCAGGTCCTCTTGGGCAGAGGAGGCCCCGAGCATAGCTCCAGGAAACCTTTTAACCGTATAGAACCCCCAAGAGGCGTGGGATTACGCCTTTGAGTAAATCTTACAAGGAGGTCCTGGAAAGGATAGTGTCTAGGCTAGAAGGACACCCGCTACCCCTACCCGTCCACGCCCCCCTAAGGTTTGTTGATAGGGTGCGTGAGGCCAAGGCAATCTTGGATGAGGGTGAGAAGGTTGTCCTAAACGGTATGATAACGGTACTCTACGGCCCAAAGGGTTGCGGTAAGACGAGTTTATTCAAGGTGTTATATGAGGTGGTAACCTCGATGGAGGATACCGACGTAGACATGGTCATCGTGAGCAGCGAGAAGGAAGCCTGGAAAGCCGAGAAGCTATACGTGCCCAGATCCCTAGATGAGATCTTAAAGGAGGTTAAAGGAATACTAGGCTTCAACATAACACCAACAGGAGAGGTGACAAGCACCTTAGCAATCGATGCCACGAAGATTATAAGCCTAATGGTAGGCTACATAGCACGAATGCTCAGGGACGGGAGGAAGGTGATAATAGTATTGGATGAGGTTAAGGCGGATAGCGGTGAGAGGCTAGCAGAATTCAGGGGATGGCTTGAGGGGTTCGCGAACACACTACTATGGGATGCAGGGAAATACTGGATGGAGAAGGGGGGAAGCATATCAGTAGTAGCACTAACAAGCGATGCGATGGTTAAGGAAATTAGGAATAGGGTTGGTTCTAAGGTGAACTGGGCCCTAATGTGGAACCTGCCATACAACGCCATGATGGAGCTAGCAGAGCAACTGAACCTAAGCATAGACCCAGAGTTACTATGGAGGCTGACAGGGGGCAACCCCAGAGCTCTAATAAACATAAAGGTGGCGGGGTTGAAGGAGTGGGTTAAAAGCGATGTTATAAGACGCTTGGTGGACGCGTTAGAAGATGCTAGCACTAGTATTCCAGGGGATAAGCTGTGGGTGGAGGTTGAGAGGGCTGTGGATAACATTGATGTAGCACACGTACACCTTAAAACGGCTATGTTAAGACATAATGTGGCTGTGTACGTTGCCGGGGGTGTGCCTATATCGGAGCTCCCTAGGGAGGACTGGGTTAGGGAATACTATGCTTACCAAATGCCAGCTTTCTACCATGCTCTTAAGGTTGCATTGGCTAGGAGGAGCCCCTATGTGACCCCTGATGATGTCATAGGGGAGGCTGAGAGCTCCTAGGATCCCATGTTCAACACTTGTACCCTAGATTAGCTCCAGCCCTAGGTATCCCATACTGGGGTCTAGCTGGGGTTGAGGGTTCTCGTTGGCACCTGTGGTTTCCAGAGGGCTAGGGGTATGCACTATAGTAACCTTGATGTACTTGAGGTTCAGCAGACCTTCTATGATCCACGTGATCTAAGCCTTTTCTCCAAGTGGAGGTCTGAGGCTCCACAACGCTTCATATTTACCGTTAAAGCTTGGATGCTTGTAAGCCACGAGCCTGGGAGGTTGTGGTCTAGGCTTAAGGGTCCCGTTCCAGGGGATAAGGGTGGCTATGGCGGTCTTAGGCTTACAAAGGAGAACTTATGGGCTTGGGAGGAGACTCTTAAAGCTGTGGAGGTCCTAGGAGCCCCCATAATAGTGGTTCAGACCCCACCTAGCTTCGGCTATAGTGAGGCTAACATGGATACAGTCATCAAGTTCTTCACATCAATCGATAGGAGGGGTAGGCTTATAGTGTGGGAGCCTCGGGGGAGCTGGTGGGGTGAGGTCGGAGCTCTAGAGGTTATAGCGAGGAAAGCCGGGGTCTTGATAGGAGGTGATTTGCTGAGGGGTAGGCTACCACCGGGGGGCCAGGATGTTGTCTACACAAGACTACACGGTCTTGGCGGGGAGGAGGTTAACTACAGGTATAGGTACACGGATGAGGATTTAAGAAGGTTACTGGCTGTGCTGGAGAGCTTGAAGCCTAGGGAGGCCTACATCCTCTTCAACAACATCTACTCCTATGATGACGCTCTAAGGTTTAAATCGATGGTCGTGGAGGTGCAACGAGGATAGGTATGGTTCCTGCGAAGAAAGCCTCTCCTTCCACCTCAACCTCGTAGGCCTCAGTCTTCACGTTTAAACGTTTAACCTCAGCTAGCCTAACTGCAACTATATCGCTGAAGACGAGCATAGCTATATTCCTTAGAACAACACCAGGCACCCCTTCAACACTAGGCGGGAGCCCACCGCATAGCATGTGTATTAAGGCTAGGGAGGCAACCTTCTTTGATAGGAACTTCATCCTCTGATGCCCTATTATGTGGCGTACAGCCTCAACCTGCCTTGACTTCTTGAGAATCCTCTTTAGCTTTAGGAACGGCTCTAGTGGTACCTTCTCCAGAGAATCCCTAGACCTGCCTGGCTTGTAGGTTACAGTAGCACAGAACCTCCTACCAGCTCTTGCAACTGTAGACGGGAACCCCTCTAGCCTGGAGAGCCACGAGAACTCGCAGACCCTAAGTAGGTCTGTAGAACACCTCCTCACCCTACCCCTCCTAGCCCTCCCACCCCTCTCATGCTCCTCGTAAGCCCAGCTGAGGGGGTTGAAGAGCTCTAGCTTAGATGGGCTAACATCACTCCACTCGTGGGAGCCGCACACCACACCCCTGAGACTACCCCTAGTAACCTTACCCCTCAACCACCGGAACTCATCTCCACCACTATCAAACACCCCTCTAATAAAAGATACAAGGGCATCGGAGCTCTTGAGGAGCGAGACGTGCTTAACCTTAAGGCCTCCATGAGAGTCTATAACGTAAACCCTCTGAGAACCGGAGGCTATGAGATCCCCACCGGTAGCCCCGAGGGAGTATAGGTAGTCGACTTCAACCTCCCTAACACCGTTAACTCTATAGAACCTTAAGGTGAACTCCTTCAAATCAAAACCGAGAACCTCGATGACAGCATCATACCTAGACATAGAGTGTAGATCGCGGACATAGACAACCCTGTTGACACCGCCAACCCTAACAAGTAGAGGTACATCGCCGGCCAGGCCCACCTCAACTACACCAGGCAACCCTAAAGAGTAACACCAGAACATGAGAGTTGGTAATGAAGATTATAAAGGTTACCTCGCCACAATATAACGATCCAGCCTCACAGTCTACCCATGGTTAGAGCGTTTCCCCGCTAACGGTATTTCCGTTAGCGGGGTTGGGCCTTGGTGTGGGATCACTAGCTTCACCCACACCTCATGGGCCCCAGTCGAGCCCAACGCCATTGGGCTCCCATCTGAGTATAGATATTTAAGACCGATGTTTATAGCCCCAACAACATCCCTCTCAACAATCCTACCATCAACATACGCAACCCTTAGGACAACCTTTACAACCTTAAACCTACCATTAGCCCCCCTCACCGCAGTGCGGATCACCAGAGGGCTGTAACCCTCAATCCTTTTCCTCGTAAACGGATCCACGCTTGAAGAACCCCTCTCAGATATCCTGACAACGTGTACCGGTCTATCCCCTAGCAGTTTTATTAACGTAGCGATACTCCACTGGTGTATTCTGTGTCTAAGCTTCCTACCCTTATTCTTCTCCATCCTCCCCTTATCATCTCCACTAATATCACCTATTACTACTACTGCGTTGTTCTCTCTTGCAAGCTCCTCTATGAAGTTTACAACCTTGTACAGTAGATCTTTCTTCCTATCCCTCTCCCTAAGCTTTCTAAGCTTCTTCTTAACCTCTCTTGTCTTAGTAGACTTACCCTTCGATATCCTCTTCCTCCTAACAGCGTACGCTATGACAATCCTTCCAAGACCAGTCTCAATCCTAATAACCTCAACCAAGATACCGTTCTTGAATATAGCTATTGTTATGTTGTTCTCGTTACCATCAACAGCTATAACATTCTTCTTATTGTAGAGTATGGCGTATACCTTAACGAACGTTATGTATGCTAAAACCCTCCTACCCCCATCTGTTTTCAGCTTAAGCTCGCTTGCAGGAATCCATCCACCATAGAGGTATCTAAGCAGTTGTCTGTTATTAGCGTAGCTAAGCTCAACCCACCCCCTATGAGTTCTAATCTTCAAGCCTCCACTCTCTATCCTCCAGTCCTGGTTATCAGAGTACACTATCGTGACCCTTCTAACCTTTGGTTTACTTGTGTAGGCTTTACCTTTCTTCAAGCGTTCTCTGAAGGACTTAGCTCTCCTAACTGCATCCCTGTAGGCTCCCTTTATAACCCTTGTTGGTATCCATGGGTACTCTCTCCTATACCTCTCATAGAACACTCTGTGTAGTGTGTTCTGGGATGCATTATGCTTTAACGCGTATTCAACCATCTCACCGACCA
>Ga0079997_112161_pt1 | contig 49429 bp, 50 predicted proteins | sample PerSpoCPS_CMetaG_FD_69200 | JGI IMG/M metagenome (GOLD analysis project Ga0079997, IMG submission 69200) | Archaeal communities from Yellowstone National Park, Wyoming, USA - Perpetual Spouter C (PS_C) MetaG (SPADES assembly) (version 2) | ecosystem: Environmental > Aquatic > Thermal springs >... | reverse complement strand
TGCTCACGCTCTCGCAAATTGCGGGTTACCTAATGCCAACGGGGCGCATCGCCCGATGGATGGTCGTGCAAAGCGATGTTCTGGACATCGTGCCTCGCTTGAGCGGACCGCCGGGCGTGGAAATGCCTCAACCGACGGTCGGCGACTTGCTCTATGTCGTCGCCTACATCCTCATCGGCTTGCTTCTCGCTTGCTGGCTGTTTGGACGGAAAGAAGTGGCAAGTTAACAGTCCTGACATCCTCCCACAGCAGGTCAGCGAAAAACGAGAAAACGAGACTTCTGTCAAAAAGGATTTCTCGGCAAGTCATGAGATGGACAGTTGAAAGAGCAGGAATATCGTAAGGTCAGGAGTTCGGCAAATTGTTAGGTCGGCAAAGGATTGGACGCACTTATCGGGCTAACCAACCAAGCAAGAGAACTGTCAATGCCCAAAGAGCCAAGTTGACCACGAAAGGCTTGTCTTTCAGCATCTGTTCAGGTGCGCCGGCAGTGTCGGTCTGATAAGCCAAGTAGAGGTAGCGGAGCACGCCATAAACGACGAACGGAATTGTGACCATCAGCCAAGGTTCCTTCCTGTCGCCCAAAAGGATGTGTGGTGCAGTGAAGGTGTAAAGGGAATATGCCATGATGGTCATTGAAGCGGTGACGGCGATGAACATGTCCAGAAGTTGGGGCGAATACTCGCCCAAGACCGAACGAACTGCCGTTGCGTTGTTGCCCATCAAAAGCAATTCGTGCCGCCGCTTGCTGAAGGCGATGAAGAGAGCCACCAAAAGGGTGCACAAAATCAACCAAGGTGAAATGTCAACTTTGATGGCAAGACAACCGGCAACAACCCTCAAAACGAAACCTGCAGCCACACCAATGGCGTCAACGATAATGAGCCGTTTGAGCCAGAAGGAGTAAATGGCGCCCCAAATCGGATAGGAAAGGGCAGCGAGAAAAAACAAAGGCGCTTCGTTTCGCCACGCTACCACAAGCGCCAAGATAAGCCCTAAAAGGGCACTGCCCACTGCCAACGCAGTAGCCTCTTCCACTGAAACCCTCCCTGAAGCGACAGGGCGGTTCCTCTTGACAGGGTGCTTGCGGTCTTTTTCCCTGTCAACCACATCGTTGATGGCGTAAACTGCTCCCGACAACAAGCAAAAACTGATGAAGCCAAAAAGCACAAAAGTGAGGTCTGCGATCGCTTTCGGCGGTGGCAACTTGAAGTTGCCTGCGAAGATGTAACCTGCGAAGATGAGGACATTTTTGACCCACTGGTGAGGTCGCAAGAGGGCGAGCCAATCTCTGACTTTCGTGACCATCCTTCACCCTGCCTTTCCGTCACGAATTCCCGCCATCGGCTACGGATTGGATGAAGGCGTCTGTCAAGTCGGGATCAAGTTGGGAACCAGAGACTTTTCGCATCTCTTCCAGCGCTTGCTCTGTTGAATAAGCAGGTCGGTATGGTCGTTCGGAGCACAGGGCGTCAAAGGTGTCAGCGACTGCGAGAAGTCTCGCAGGGAACGGAATTTGTTCGCCCTTCAATCTGTCGGGATAGCCGTCTCCGTCAAACCGCTCGTGGTGATGTTTCACAGCCGCTTCAATGGTCTCGGTCAAAATGGCAGGCGGGTCTATCAACTCCAAACTCCAAATTGGGTGTTGCTTGACAAGTTGCCACTCTTCATCCGTCAACCTTCCCGGCTTCATCAAGACTTCTTTCGGCACCTTCAATAGCCCCAAATCTTGCATCAGCGCTGCTATCCTCAATTGCTCCGCCTCTTGTTTGTTCAATCCGACGACTTCAGCCAACCGCTTGGCGTAAATCCCGACCCTTATTGAGTGACCTTGCCGATATGGCATCAAGGTCTCAGCAAACTTGCAGAAAGAAGCGAGGGCTGAAATATAGCCATCACGGATTTTCTGGTGGAGTTGGGCATTCTCAATGGCGAGCGCTGCTTGAGCGGCTAAGACGAGGTAAAGCCTTATGTCGCTTTCGGAAAACGGACGGTCTGAGGTAAGTCTGGTCAAGTTAAGCACACCAACGACCCTGCTGCCAACCTTAAGTGGCAAACAAAGGGCGCTACCAGCGCCTTGATAGTGCAAGGCTGTGGGCGAGAACTGGTGAATTGTTTGGGCATTGATGAGCAAAGGTGCGCCAGTGATAACGACTTGACCTGCAATCCCTTCACCGACAGGAACTTCTATGGAAAGCAAATCTGGCGAAAGCCCTTCCGCAGCCACCAGCCGAAGTCGGGGCGGAGAAGTTGACTGGTCAACGAGCATGATGGAGACTTTATCGGCTCTCGCTTGTTGAAGGGCAACATGCAAAATCCTCTGCAGCACTTCTTCGGTTTCAAGGGAAGTGGCGATTTGCTGAGCGACCTCGCTCAGTGAGATCATCAACTCAAGCCTCTCTCGCTCTCTTATGGCACGGATATATGCTGCGGCTCTTTCAACTGTTGCCTGAAATTCAGAGATGGTGAAGGGTTTGGGCAGGAAAGCCCAGAAACCCGCTTCAAGGGCTTCCCTGTTGGTGTCGGCGACATTTTGCCCCGTGATGAGAATTCCGACCAACTGTGGTAGGTGCTCTCTCATCATCCTGAACAGAGCCATCCCACTGCCATCCGGCAAAAGCCAATCCACCACTGCCAAGTCAAAGGCTTCCTGTCGGACTTTCGCCAACGCTTCCGAAGCCGTTAAAGCAGTTTCAACTTCCATCCCTAACCGCTGCAGAGCAAACTTGCAAATTGCGACTGTGCTTTCCTCATCGTCCACGATAATCACTCTCAATTCCGCCATAAATCACTCCCCCTTCACCGCCTCTGGGAGAGGCGGTGGTGTGTGCATTCGTTTCCAGAAGGCTTCAAGTTCTTCCATGAGACGCTTGGGCGGAAGGTTCATCAAATAGCGGCTGAATTCCCTCAGCCTGAGGCTCAACTGTTCTATTTGCTCAAGTGCGTCCCTGACATGAGGTGGCAGTTGCTCCTCCATCAGGGCAATTTGGGTCAAGCCCAAAATCCCGTTGAGCGGATTGTTGATGCCGTGACTGAGATACTGAACCAGAGCCGACCATAAATCCGGCGACATAGTTGGCAACAGCGGCATTGAAGGGGCAAATTCAGGTGCAGTGATTACCTCTATTCGGTTACCGCCTTTGGTCTTTGCCATAGTAAGGGCTTGGTCAATGAGCGAGAGAAGACGATGAGAATTTTTAGGCTCAACTTTTTGAGCGGTTGTCAAGCCGATGCTGACTTTGATAGTGAGCCTGACATCCCTCACTGGCAGAATATCCGCTTCCGTAAGCCTCACTTTCAACCTTTCAGCAACTTTCAGTGCACCTTCCAACGGAGTCGCCGGCAGCGCTATAGCAAATTCATCACCGCCGTATCTGGCAACAAGGTCATAGCCTCGCACTGATTGCCTTAGGATAGAGCCGACTTGCCGCAATATTTCGTCGCCAACATCAAACCCAAGCACTTCATTGAAAATTCGGAATTCATCCAAGTCAGCCAATAGCAGACTGACCGGGTAACCGAAGCGAGCGGCTCGGTGCAACTCGCTTTCCAGTTTCCTGCCAAAAGCCTTTCGGTTCGGCAAGCCAGTCAAAGGGTCAATCCAAGCCACCTTCTCAATCCGAACAGATTGCTGACTCCAAGAGATAAGTGAGCGGATTATGTGGGCAGTGGTGTCCAGAAGAGGGGCAAGTGTGGGGCGAATTTGCTCTGATGTCTTAACGGCGATAATTCCCATCCATTGAGCATCGGAGAAAACTTTCGTTGCGAAAGCGTGGCGAACGGTCACTGGAAGGCAATGCATTTCCAACCACCGTTTCCCGTCCTCACCCTGAGCGACACCGAACATCGGCGTTCCCTTCAAATCCGTCAAGACGATTGCCCCGTCCCCTGACCCAGCAGCGAAAAGCAAAAGTTCAAGCAGGAAAGCCAAACTCTCTTCCAATACCGCTGATATGTCGGAGCGAGTTGCTGCTTCCAACCAAGACCTCAAAACTCGCCCATTCATGAAAGCAGGAAGGAAGGGGATGAAAAGCCTACCCATGCCTTGTGCGAAAACTTCAAAGTTTTTTCTTTCCTCATCGCTCCAATCAGAAGTCCTTAACCGCCCAACCCAGCAAAGTATCAACGGTTCAGGTCCGTCAAATTTTCCCACCGCCAGCGCTGAGGCGAGAGGGGGCATAACGGGCAAAAAAGATGTGTGAGGGGATTTGAGGTAAAGGGGCGAATATGAAAGTTGCTTTAAAAGCAAGGCAGGGACAGTCAAGGCAGTTTCGGTGAGGCATTGAAGCCGAGTGTTGAAAATGAAATGCGAAAATTTCCGTTCACTTTGCCAAAATCCAACACCGCAGACATCAGCCCTCAACCGCCTTGAAGCAGCGAGGAGTGAAAGGCGAATTAATTGCTCAATCCATTGCCGCTCCGCACCCGTTAGTTTCACTTCCGACACTCCCCTTGCAAAATTTTCAAGTCGTCGTCTCTCCTAAAGATCGCAAAAACGACTCAACTTCCCCGACCCGATAAACAGAAACGCCTTCGGTGCTGACAGAACTAACTGCCAATGGCGCAACGATTGGCTCTGCGATGGCGATTGTTTCCCCTTGCTCACCTTGAAAAGTATGAAGCCCGAAAAACAGTATGGAAAGCCCGTAGCGGTTGAGGAAATTTTGGACTTCCCAAAGAATAGGTCGGGGACGCCAACTGAGGACATGGACTTGTGTTTGCTGACCGAAAGAAACAGTCCGCTCTTTCAACCCGTGAACTTGAGCCCAAACACCGGCAAGGGACGCTTTAGGGTCATGCCAAAAATAACGACCGAAAGTCTCTAATTGCTTTTCGTCCAAACTTTCAGCCCAATGTAGCGCCGCAATGCTTTCACCCATGATGGCTGTCAATGGGCGCTCTGTCTTCAAGTCAAACAAAACAGCGATTGTCCTGCCGTTGCTGTCTATGCCCAATATCGGCACGACATTGCCAAAAGGCGTGGTCAAGTTTTCACTGATAGGAAGCAAAGGGACAGTCAAAGTCCACAAAGCCAAAGGTTGAACTGAACGGCGCAACCACTGTTCCGCCCAATCTGGGTCAGTCACAGGCGATAACGAACTGGAGCGCCCGTCAGGAAACCTGATTATGCCTCCCATTTCTTTCCGTGCACCTCCTCCATCCAAATTGTCACACCCCGACGCCGTTGTGTCATCGTTATATCACAGCAGTGTCAACTCGGCAAGGAGGGAAGTCACATGGTGAGGCGCATCGCAGGTGTCTATGTCGTAACCGATAGGTTCGTCAACCCCAACAGGTCTCATGTTGACATAGCGAAAGCAGCAGTTGCAGGAGGCGCTTGCGCCGTCCAACTGAGGGACAAAGAAGCGACAACACGCCAACTCTTGGAGTGGGCGAGGGCAATCCGAGACTTGACTTTGCGGACAGAAACTTTGTTCATCGTCAACGACCGAGTTGATATAGCCCTTGCTGCCGATGCCGACGGTGTGCATGTAGGCGACGACGACATGCCCGTCCCTGTGGCACGACGATTGCTTGGCGCCGGCAAAATCATCGGTCGCTCCGTCGCTAACGAAGATGAAGCGCTTAAGGCAGTTGCTGAAGGTGCTGACTATGTTAGCATCGGCTCAGTGTTCGCCACCTCAACGAAGCCCGACGCTGGCGAGCCTGTCGGGGTTGAGATGGTTAAGCGGGTCAGAAAAGTTTTGCCGCCCGATTACCCTCTGGTCGCTATCGGCGGCATCACCTTGCAAAACGCAGCGGCAGTTTTTGAAGCGGGCGCTGATGCCGTCGCTGTCGTTTCGGCGGTCGTCTGCGCTGATGACCCTGTTGAAGCGGTCAAGCAACTGAAGCAACTTTGGTTGAAAGTTCGCGGTGAGAGAAGATGAAAGTGCGAGAATTGGGCGAGTATCCTCTGGTTGCAAGGTTGTGCCAGCGGTTGGAGAGAACTTTCGGGTTCGATAAACGAGTGTTAGTCGGACTCGGCGACGATGCCGCAGTTTTGGAAATTGATGGCATCAAGGTTGTGCTAACGATTGACACCCAACTTGAAAACGCTCATTTTCGGCGTCGCTGGATGCCACCTTTTGACCTCGGTTGGAAGTCAATTGCCATCAGCATAAGCGATATGGTGGCGATGGGAGGCAAACCTGTTGCAGCGCTGTTGGGCTTGGGCTTGACCGGCGACGAACCCGTCTCATTTGTGGACGAATTCTATGATGGCGCTATCGCAATATGCCAAGCGACAGGCACTTTGCTTCTCGGCGGTGACACAGTTCGTTCACCTGTTGGGCTTATGGTTAGCAGTGTTGTCATCGGCATCGTTGAAGGCAAACCTTTCCGAAGAGATGGTGCTAAGGTTGGTGATGAGATTATCGTGACGGGCTTTTTAGGCGAATCAGCCGCCGGCTTTTGGCTGTTGGAGCAAAACATCAGTGATGCCCAAATCCACCCGTTGCTTTCCAAATGCGTAGAGCGCTTCAGACGACCAACTCCCCGTTTGAGTGCTGTCCCAGTCTTGCGTTCCTTCCCTATCCACGCTGCTATTGACATCAGCGATGGTTTGGTCATTGATGCCCAAAGGATGGCAAAAGCGAGCAAAGTCCAAATCGTCATTGATTTGTCCGATGTGCCACTAAGCCAAGCCCTGAAAGAAGCGGCGACCGTTACTGGCAAGGATGCATTAAATCTTGCCCTGACAGGTGGCGAAGATTACGAACTGCTGATAGCCGTGCCCTCAACCATGTCAACTCAACTTTGTGAAGCCTTGACAGCAATTGGCATTGCCGCTCAACGAATTGGGTCGGTTGCTTCTGAGCACGAAGAAGGCGAGGTTCTCGGCAAGCACACTGATGGGACGCTCAAACCTTTAAGCGGCGGCTTCCAGCATTTCTGAGTGTCATCAACTGTTCAACTGCACCAAATTTAATTTTGGGTGAGAGCCAATGAAACTTATGAGGGTCAAGCCATTGACGATTTTTTCGCTGACAATTCTCTTTCCCCTTCAGCCGTTAACTTGCACTCTGCACCCAGAACCCCGCACCTATTTTCGCGTTGCTGTCCTGCCCTTTGAGGGCAAGGGCGCAAGTTCTGAGTGGGCGTGGCTGTCCAAAACGATTTCGGGTTCTTTGGCTGCTCAATTTTCCTTCGCCCCTTCCCTCATCCCTGTCCATCGCACTTATGTGTATCGCATCGCAAGTCGGCTGACTGATGTGTCACCAGAGCAGAAGGCTCTCGCGATAGCGTCTCGTTTCAGGTGCAATTTTGTCGTTTACGGCTTCTTTGCTGTTGAAGGCGACAGGTTGACAATCACCGCTTATTTGCTCCGACCGACAAAGGATGTGGCATCGGAGACGGTAACTGGCAGCGTGAGGGATTTGCTTGCCGTCATCGATTACCTGACGGAAAGGCTCTTGGTTCGGATGGGAGTTGAGTTGACTTCGTTTTTGCGCGAAATCATCCGAAGCGACCCAACCCAATCCGTTGAGGCATTCATCGCTTTCTCGCAAGCAGCAGAAATTTGGGACGAGGAAGAAAACCCTGAGGGTGATGTCAATGAAGCCATCCGCCTGCTTCAGAAAGCCGTCAACATTGACCCGAAGTTCTACAAGGCTTGGGTGAACTTGGGACTGGCTTTTGAGCGGAAGGGTGACTTTCGGCAAGCCCAAAATTGCTACGAGCAGGCAATCCGATGCCAACCCTCATGGTTTCCACTGGCTCACTACAACTTGGCTGGAATTTACTTGAGGCGGGGAGAATTGGAGAGGGCTTTGAGCGAATGCGAAGCCGCTATCAGGGCTGATTCAAAGTTCGCACGCGCTTATCTTCGCAAGGGCATGATACTTGCGCAACAAAAGCGGTTTCGCGAAGCCATCATTGAGTTTCAAAAGGCTCTGCAGTTTGAACCAGAACTGGCGATGGCTTACAACAACTTGGGGCTCGCTTACCAAAACCTCGGTAACTTGAACGAAGCAAGGGCTGCTTTCCAAAAAGCCATTGAGATTGACACCGATGATTGGGCGACCGCTTACGCTCACAACAACTTGGGCAACTTGCTGAGAGAGCAAGGCGATTACGATGGCGCGATGAGACAATACCTATTGGCGTTGAGGCGGAAACCTGATTACGCGGTGGCTTGGGTCAATTTGGGCGACATGCACGCTAAGCGTGGAAATTTCGCTGAAGCGGTTCGTTGCTACGAAGAAGCATTGAAACTTGACCCCAACTTGCCGAAAGTCCGTGAACGGTTGCGGGATGCTCTCAAAAGGCTAAAATGATTGCGGGCGTTTTCGCCCAGCGAGGTGAATTTGACATGCGATGCAAACTTGCTTTGCTTGCCATCGTGGCTTTTGGTTTTTGGCTTAACGGTTGCGGTTCTGATTTGAGCGACTGTCCCAACCCAAACACTTTGAGTGGCTTCGTTTATGTCCAGCAAAATGCCCTTGACGAACCCGATAAGAACTTGGACGACGACATCATCGTCACAGACCGACCACAACCTCCCGAGGGTTTCGTGCCTCTTAAGGGAGCAAAGGTCACTGTTGAGGAAACTGGCTCATCTTTGGAGTTGGGTGAACGGGGCGCATTTGTTTTCCACCCGCTGCCAGCAGGAACTTACACCCTCGTCATCAAGTTTGAAAATTTCCCACCAGTCAGGAGGCAAAAGAGCGTTTGCGCTGAGTCAACTCCGACGACTTACTACTACCGTCCGCCTTTCTACTATGACCCGCTGCCACCTGTCAGTCGCCCGCCAACGACGGAGAAACCGACACAACAAACCGATACTTCGGGAAGTTGGGACGAGGGTGGCTTGAGTTCTTGGGGCGAAGGTGGGGGAGCGTCAGCAAGGAAGCCGTGAAACTTCGCTCCAACCACCTGTTTGGCGCGTCAGGGGATACACCCTTCAGTTTTGCCAACTTACTTTAGCGGTTTTTTGAAGGTCAGTTTTCCTGCGCTGCCGAAAAATTTTCCGTGCCTAATAATTGCACTCTGCACTCAGCACCCCGCACCCGATTTTGAAGGTTCGCCAACTCAAATTCTCTAAAGCCAGTGGCATCATTAGTGATTGCCGAGCACCCTTTCTGACACGAGTGAACCGATGCTGACAAGGGGGAACGATAGGCGATGAATTTTCGACTCTACAACACGAGGACGCGGCAAAAAGAAACTTTGCAAACCCGTGAGCCGAATGTCCTGCACATGTATGTTTGTGGCTTGACGCCTTACGACAGCATGCACATCGGACACGCCCGCGCTTTCATGGTCTATGATGTCTTGCGTCGCTACCTTGAACATCGCGGTTGGCGTGTCATTCATGTCCAGAACTGGACCGACATCGACGACAAAATCATCCAACGGGCAAACGAACTTGGAGTCAGCGCAAAAGAGGTTGCCGAAAAGTTTATCGCTGAGGCGGAAGAAGACTGCCGAGACTTAGGGCTTTTGCGCCCAACCATTATGCCCCGCGTCACCGAGCACATACCCGACATCATCAAAGCGGTTCAAACCCTCATTGACAAAGGCTACGCCTACGCTCGTGGTGGCGATGTTTACTTTGATGTGAGCCGATATGACAGCGAGTTTCACGATTACGGTTTGCTTTCGGGTCAGACGAGGGATGAATTGATTGCAGGCGCTCGTGTCGCTCCCGATGAGGACAAAGATGACCCCGTTGATTTTGCCCTCTGGAAAGCGGCGAAACCGAACGAACCTTTCTGGGAAAGCCCTTGGGGGCGAGGGCGACCCGGTTGGCACATTGAGTGCTCAGTTATGTCGCTCAAATATCTCGGCGCTCCCTTTGACCTTCACGGCGGTGCAACCGACCTTGTGTTCCCTCACCACGAAAACGAAATCGCCCAATCACAAGCCTTGACAGGTGTCAAGCCCATCGTCACCTGTTGGATGCATGCAGGGGTTTTAACTGTCGGCGGCGAGAAAATGAGCAAAAGTCTGGGCAACTTCGTGACCCTCAGGGATGCTTTGAAGCGGCACGGCAAAAATGCCCTCAGGCTTCTCTACCTCTCAACCCACTACAGGTCACCCCTTGACTATTCCGAAGAGCGAGCCGAGGGAGCAAAAGTGGCGTTGAAACGAATCAAAACCACTTTGGAAACCCTGAAACAACGGTTGGCTATGCCGACAGGGGAAGGGACTGAGGCTTCAAAGGCTCGGACAGACGAGTTGATGCAACTCGTTGAGGAAAGCACGAGACTGTTTTACGAAGCGATGAACGATGACCTCAACACTGCTGAGGCGCTCGGATACATCTTCCGAATGGTGGGGGCTGCATTGACGATGGGAGTAACTGTCAAAGAACCACCTTCTGCCTCGGAGAAAGTCGCTTTGAGGCTTCTTTACGAGCGGCTCACAAACCTTCTCGGCGTTTTGGGGTTTGATGTCGCAGAACTTGAAGCACCAGAGCGACTTGAAGATGCTTTGAGTGAGCAGTTGCTGAACCTGTTGGTTGAAGTTCGTGGGCAACTCAGACAGCGACGCATCTTTGACCTCGCCGACTTAATTCGCTCAAAACTCGGCGAACTCGGCATCGTTCTGGAAGACACACTTCAAGGGACAAGATGGCGTCGGGCAGATTGAAGGAAGACGGCAGCAAAAATGCTTCAACAGCGAGCATCGTCGCTTGTTTGTCACTTAGAACGATGGCTCGCTTGAGTTGCTTACGATACGAAAGCGCTGACAGGACTCATCTTTGGCTTTGATGCCCTCAAAAATCTTTTGGTGGTTCGGGAGCGGATATGCCTGCCCGAACCTTCGCTTGTTGACGGGAAAGGTTGCCTGCACCGTCTTTTGCCTCCACCTCCAACTGCACTGCCCATTGGTCAAAATTCGTCGGCATTTGTCTTGCGTCCCATCCCGCTTCAAAACTCACCTCATACATCCCCCCGCCTTTTGAGACCATCGCCAAAGTTTGGGATTGACCGTCAGGGTAAGTGACCGACAATTTGACTTCCTTCACTCCCGTTCCTGCATCCTCCACCCTTGCCCGAACAAGAACCGTCCGACCCGAAAAAATTATGGTGGATGGGTCAGTCTCTATCCCGCTAATGCGTGGCGGTTCATTATCACTCACTCCGCCTCCAACACATCCAAGCCCGCACAAGGCAAGGCAAACGATGAGGAAAACTACTGACCCAAACGCTTTCATCTCAATCCCTCCTTTCATTGCTATCGGACAACCGTTGTCGCCTGCACTTGTCGTCCCTCTTCGTCTGTCGCTAACAAGCGCACGAGGCAAGGCATCCCTGAAGGCAACGAAACCTCTCCCGTCCCTCGCCCTTGCCAGAAGATTTGATGCAGCCCTACCCCACGATTTTGCCCACTCTCTATGATGGCAATCCGCCGCCCTGTCAGGGTCAGAAGTTCCACTTGCGTTTGTGCCGCTTTCGTCAAGGTGAACTGGATGGACATCCCTCGCCCTCGCAGCGGCGTCGCTTTCAACCCCAAAACCCGCAAGGGACGCTCGTTGCCGATTTCTGCTATCACTTTCAACCGCCGTTCCTGCTCCCCGCTTTGCGGGACGAACCGATAGGCTTGCTGTGTCCGCAGGTAAAGTCGCTTGCCTGTCACCGTGTCCACCAGCCACAAACTCAATTCCTTCGGGGCGTAGCCGATGCCATCAAAAGTCAGCGTCACTTCTTCTTGCCCCATCCCTCGTCCCCTGTCCCTTGCCCCGAACTTCACCAACACCGTCCATTCTTGCTTTGCCGCTCCCTTCCGACGAAAGTCCGCCATGACAAGTTGCCCCTTGTCATCCACAAAGAAAACTTGAACACTCCCGCTCGCTCCTTCAGGGGGCGAAGGGGGAGAAGCGATGCGCAAGGGAGTAGTAGCGTTCATTCCAAACAACCCTTGCCCTCGTTCCGTCCCCATTTGTGCCACCAATTTCGCCACCCATCCTTCCGACGCTTTCTTTGCCATCTGACCCAATCGGTTGCCTTGCGGAAGCGGGATGAGCAAGGTGGCGTCTTGCCAGGCGAAAACCCATGCACCCTCCCATTTCGGGAGTTTGTTGTCCACACCCGTTAGCAGGGACGGGTCAATGACCAATTGATAAGCGCTGCCATCCCATCGCCAAGCGTAAGGCTCAACGATGCTTGAAGCATCCTTCAACGCCTTCGTCTGCCCGTTGACCCTTACTTGGATGGCGTTGGCATCCCAATTCAAATCCAACAGCCATGGGTTGCCGATGATGTTCCATCCCTTCTTGACGGGGATTTCAAAAGGTCGGGTGTCGTCAGGCAAATCACCCCTAACATTGGGGATGACCTCCCGCCCAAAGCGTGCCCAAAAGCCTTTGCCCACTTGCAAAGTAAAAGCGGGAGTGGCAGGGTAACGGACATACTGCTTTGTTGCTGGGTCATACCATGCCCACTTATCGGCGTCAAAGGTAAACACTTTCTTTGGGTCATTGATTTCGCTGATGACTGGCAAAGAGACTATCTTCAATCCAGCGCTGATTCGGGGTGGGGTGCCGGCACGGGTAGTCGCTTGGGGTTGGTCAGGATGACGGCTGCGGTTGCCGACTTTATCCACCCCGACCGCATAGAAGCGATATTCATGCCCGAACTTACCCTTGAAGGGTATTTCCTGCGGGATGGCTCTCCCGCCGACGCCGAGGATGTCCAACAATCGGAAAGGACTGCCATTGTCTGACACCCAAATTTGAAGTTCCCCGATGCCTGAAGCGTCGTCACTCCCTTCCCAACGGATAGGAAAAGACGGCAATGCTTGTTCAGTCGGCAATGTAACGATGCGCACATTAGGTGGCTCTTTGTCCAGCGTTAACACATGCTCGTTGGTGTCCATCGGGGCTTCTGGGGGAAAGACGATGGTTGCTTTGTTCTTGATTTGCGCCCCTGAAGGTGCATCAGCCTTTGGCTTGACAGAAAAGCGGAAAGAGCCTTCCCCTTCAGGAGGAGTTCGGTTCGGTGGCAAGAAACCCAAATCAAAATTGTTGGGGTCGGAACCTTGAAAGCGCACCCGAACGGTGCGGGTCGCCCTGTCCAAAGAGCCCTCAATGGTGACTGTCATGTTCAAATTGAAGGTTTGTTCGCCCAGTCGGAAGGTATAACTGTGGGGGATAGAAAGGTTGAAAGTCTGCCCGCTCACCGAAAACCGCCGCCCGCTGAAGTTGACCTCTTCAAAGGCAAAGGTGTCCAAGTCAAGGTTGGCGTCTAAGACATCCGTAACCTGCACCTCTGGAGCGGGTTCGGTCGCCTTTTGCGGGTCGTTTTCAAAGTGGACTTCGTAGCGAATGGTCTCATCAGGAGTGATGAAACCGTTGACACCAAAGAGCCCGATTTTGATGTTAGGATCAAAACGCCTTAAGACAGGGAGTTTCCCTCCTGCACCCAATCCTTGACCTATTGCTTGGTCTTGCTCCCTGGCAGTTTGAAAGTTTTGGCGGACTTCGGCTCCAAACTCCCGTTTGATAGCCTTTGCTGCTCCTTTGGAAACGGGATTTAGTCTCGGTGTCTTGTCAATGTGATTAAAGACCAGCAAGGATGCGTTGAAAAAGTTGCTACGGGCTTTTAGCCATTCCAGCAAAACCTTCTCTTCTGAGCCAAGGGCATCTTCAGGTATGGCATCTAAGTCTCTTTTTCTTGCGGGGAACTTTCTGGAGCCGGTGCGAGCGCTTTCTAAGAACTCGTCCAGCACCTGCAGGACTTTCTGTTTGTCCTCTTCTGTCAGGAGGCGTTCACCCAACTGTTGAGCGATTTCATTGTAGATGCGGACGAACTCTTCACCACCAGCGTGGAGCACCTTGCGCGCCCATCGCCCCGTCAATGCATGAACAACAGGAGGGTTAACTCCATTGGGGGACTCATACTCGGGCGTCTTATCAAGGTCAACCGTCAAATACAATATCCATGTCCGAGTGCTATATGGTGGGATTTCCTTGCCTATATGCCAAATGACGAAATTCTCCTCGGTCGTTCCCTCAGCAACAAGTTCACCATCGGGGTCGTAAAGTTTGTAGTCAATGCCAGGGCTTATCCCAGAGATGAAAATCATCGCTGCTCCCGTCGGAACACCACCTGAGTTGGAAACATGAATCCAGAAGGTGCTTGCCAACCTATTCCTGAAGAAAGCCCAACCAAAGAGAGACAAATGGATATGATGCGGTGCTATTAAATTAATGCCTGTCACCGCCACATTAGCGAAGGGATGGGTTACGCTTAAAGTCCAAAAACCGAGTGAATCCACATGGGCAGTGTTGAACAAGGCGAGGATGCGTCGGTCGGTTTGTTCTTGCACCGTTGCAACGATTTGCTGTCCATATACGGAGACGACGACTTGAGAACCGGGCAGGAACTTTTCGCCCTGAATTTCTACCGAGATATCCTCACCGGTGACCACTATTGTGTCGGGTGTCAAACGGTGGATGATGGGAGAGACGGGGAACAGGCTGAATGGATGCTGCACCTCACCACCGTCTGGGTTCTGGACGACTAACTGCCATTCGCCGGGTTTTTTCGCCGTCAAGTCAAAAGTTGCCTTGAGTTCCGTCTGGCTGACAAACTGGACTTGCGAGGCGGGAATGTCCGTCTCCCCTTCTCGCCTCAACCTCACTTGGGCGTTCGGGAGGAACTCGGACCCACTAATCTGCAACTCCACGATGCCAAAGTTTTCGGCATCAGGCGGGCTGATGAAGACAATGGAAGGTCCTGATTGCCTCAAGTTGAAGGCTTCTGTCAAGGTCACCTTCCCGCCATCGTTGTTCTCCACGACGACATCGTATTTGCCCAAAGGCTTTTCGGTCAGGTCGAAAGTGGCTCGGATTTCAAACTCACTGACGACTTGAACATTCGTGCCTTCCACTTGAACGCCGTTGCGCTCCAACCTCGCCCTCGCCCCCGCAAAGAAGTTGCCACCAAAAATCTTCAAAGTCACCACCTTCGTGACCGCTGCGATGATTTGCGTCGGGTCTATGGAACTGATGGACGGGCTGGATTGCTTCAAGTTGAAGGCTTCTGTCAAGGTCGCCTTCCCACCATCGTTGTTCTCCACGACGACATCGTATTTGCCCAAAGGCTTTTCGGTCAGGTCAAACTTGGCGACAATTTTTGTCTGACTTTCCACGGTGACCTCAGTGGCGTTGATTTGTTCCGTCCCTTTCTTCAGGCTCACCCTTGCCCCAGTGAAGAATTGCTCACCTTGAATCTGCATGGTTATCTGACGGGTTATGGCAGCGATGACCTCATTGGGGTCTATGAAGGCGATAGACGGGCTGGATTGCTTTAGGTTGAAGCCTTGCGTTTTCCTCCCCTCTTTGTTGTTGGGGTTTTTGACGACGACATCGTAAGCCCCCAAAGGTTGACTGGTGAAATCAAAGACGGCATCCAGTTCCGCTCGGCTCTTAACGGTGACCGATTTCGCCAAGATTTGCTGTCCGTTCCTTTCCAATCGGACTTGAGCGTTAGCAAGGAAGCGGTCACCCGTGACGGTTAAAGTCGTGTCCTTATTCTGGACGGCAGAAGCGATAACTTCATTGGGGTTGACAGCCGCAACTTGTGGTGTGGCATCCAGCAAGGAGAAGCCACCTTGGAGTTTGGCTTCCTGTCCGTCGGGATTTCGGACGACGACATCCCATCGCCCTTCCGGCTTATCGGTCACATCAAATTTGGCTTTGATTTCCGTCGGGCTTTGCACGACGACATCGGTTCCGTTGATGCCTTGCCCATTGCGTTCCAACCGAACGGAAGCCCCTGCTTGAAAGCCGTTCCCAAAAACTGTGGCGTCCACAACACCATAGTTGAGCGCCTCGGAAGGGGAGAAACCAGCCACCTGAAAGCCAACGGGGGGAATCACAAAGTGCGGGTATGCTGCATCTGACCGTAACGGGCGACGGTTACTCCCATCCACCGCACTCATGAGATGGATGGACAACTGTCCCCCTGTCTCTTCTTTAAAGACCAGGGTGTCCCCGCTAATAAACCCGAAGTTGAAAACGAACTCGTTTTTGTCTTGGGTGTTGGTCAAGTTATAGACAGGTCCGCCCTGAGCCTCAGGGTTAGCCCAAGCCATCTTGAAAATGTCCCAATTGCCAGGGCGATTGGAATGCCAAAAGAGCCAATTGCCGTCAGAACTTATGGCGCCTGGGAAATCCGATGCGGGGTCGTTCGTAAGGCGGGTGACGCTACCACCTTGCGGCTCAGGATTATTGATGTCCACCTTGTATAACTCAAAGTTTCCAGAGCGGTTAGAGGCAAACACCACCGTCCGATTGTCGGGATGCCATATTGGGGCATGGTCGCTAGCAGGGTTATTCGTCAGGCGTTTTTCGTTTGTTCCATCTCGGTTGATGATGAAGATGTCTTCGTCCCCGTCGGGGGTCGGGCGCACAAAGGCGATTTTTTGACCGTCCCAACTCCAATTGGGGGCATACTCGGGTGTCCTTTTCGTGTTAGTGAGGTTTTGCACCGTTCCGTCTGGCTTTCTCACCCACAGGTCAAACTCTCCCGTCTCATCGGGTTTCAAGAAGGCAAGCCATTCCCCATCACGGCTTGGAGAGGGAAAATCCCCAGGGTTGGGATACAGCACCCTTTCGCCTGTCCCATCGGGTCGGATTCGGGCGATCTCGTCAGAAGAAACCTTGAGAAACTGCACCCAAGTTTCCTCAGGCATCCTTCCCCGAAATCGTTGGGGTGGTTGTGCGAGGACGCTGATGGCGACGAGCGCCAACACTATCCCGATGAGAGTTCTGACCTTCCTCGCTCCGACTTTCCCTTGACCCAACGATGCTTTCATGGCAATCGCCTCCCTTAGATACTCAAACTGCAGCGAAGGGTTGAATTGGGAGGGAAACCATGCAGGCAAGTGGGAAGGGGAAAAGAATGCCTTCAAACCTGTCTGCAATCAGTTTCCTTCTCGTTCTCCACGCACCTATCGCTTTCGGCGGTATCAACTGTATCACAGGTGAAAGCAAGAGTAAAGAGTCTCGTCTGTGGCTTCGCGCTACAGGCTTCTTCATCGCCGTCAGCGCAAAATAAATCATCCATGCTACGGACTTCAGTCCGTAGTTGGTGATGCAGAAACTGAGCACCGATTTTTAACGGGACGAGGGGCGTGGGACGAGGGACGGGAAAAAATGGGAAGGCGAGTTCCTGCCGAGCCAAAACGACGGCGAATGGCTAATAGCGATTGGCGAATGGTAAGACAACAGCAAAAATGACGAAGGTAGCATCAGGGCTTGTCCACGAAGTCAGTTAAATGATTGTCGTCCACAAAAGGCGATGCTACCGAATTCGTCATTAACCGTTGGCTGAAGCCCAATAACGAAAGCAATTCCTAAATGCTTCCATTAAAGGCAAGTGAGCGTTGAAAGTTGTGGGATTAGAGTCTTACCTGAGTAACTCGTCACCGTAGCGCTTCAGGTTGTCCAAGACGAATTTGGCTTTTCGGTAGACTTGGTTGTCGCTGTAATCGGAACTGACGAAAACGCTGTCCTGTTCGGTCAACTTCCCGAACTTGACAGTTATAGTCCGTCCGCCTTTGAGTTTGATCTCAGCCACCAGTTGTGGCTTGTCAAACCCGTGTTCTGGCGACGGCTTTTCAGCCACCCACTTTTCAGCCCTAAGGCTCTCTAACTCGAACAAGATGCCGTCGACCGACTCCCACTTGGCACTTTTCCGCTTAGGCTCAATTATCTCCCAGTTTTTCTCAGCCCTCTTAACCAACCGCACTCGCTTTTTATCCCACTTCAAAACGATTTCCTCGGCATCGTCACGGTTGAACTTGACCACTTGCAAGTCCCTCAAATCGTTGGGCGACTTCTTCAAGTCGTTAAGCAAACTTGCCCGAACTTTGTAAACTGTCTCGCCCTCGCTGGTCCGCAAGTAGCCCACATTGTCCTTGACGCTCATCCAGACCGTTTTCGGTTGCTTGCGTCCCTTCTCCCAAAGTTGCAACTCAAGTTGAGACTTGTCCAATCCGTAGTCAGCAAGGTTTTGTGGCTTGTCAATGAAGCCTTCTGCTTGTGCGCCATCCAACGCCCAAAGGACATCATCCACCCGCCAAGTATCGGCAGGAACTTTGATGGGCTTCAACATCCGCCAGCGAGTTTCTTCGCCTTCCTTGTGCTTCCGCAACTCAATCTCAGTCCCTTCATACCGCATAACCAACCGTTCCACATCGTCCTTCTTGAAAACCAGAACTCGCTTTGACCTCAAGTCGGCGTCGGTCTTGCGGATGTTCTTCAGGTCAAAGTCGTCAACCAAAACGACGGCTGGGAAACGGCTCGTTCGGGCGTAGTAGCGGGTTTTTTCAGTTTCATGTTGCTTCCCGATGCTTACCGCCAAAGGCTTCTCTCGCCCTTTTAGCCAAATTTGGACTTGCAATGAAGGCTTATCCAGTTGATAACTGGCAAGTTGCGACTTCTTGGGACGCTCAACAACGAACTGACGGGCTTGCAAGGTTGAAAGGTTGTCAAGCAAGGTGCTGATGGCGGAGTTATCAGCTTCTGTCTTTATCGGCTCAACCATCCGCCATTCGTCCTTGCCCTTCCGTTCGCAAACGATTTGCTTGTCCGGATAGACGAGCGCCAGTTTCGTCACATTGTCCCTGTTGAAGACCAACAATCTCTTGTCCCGGAAATCGTCGGGCGATTTGGTTGCGTCATCAAAAATCCAACTGGTCAGCACAACGGGTTTCCGCCAACCTTCAACGACGGCGTAGACGCCGAAATTGTCCGGAGTTTTGTGACCGAACTGGATTCGGTAAGTGCGACCTCGTTTGTCGTGGACGATAAGAGTCGCTGTTGGGTTAGCGAGCCCATATTCGGGCTTTTTCGTGTCCAGTTCCACTTCGGCTTTCAAGTTTTTGAAGCGGTTTAGCAAGGTCTCAACGGCGGTTTTATCTGCTGGTGCTTGAACGGGTTTGCTCAGCCACCAACTTTTGCCTTTACGCTCAAGCACAATCTCTTTGGGCTCTTGTTGGCGCTGCACTTCAACTTTCACGATGTCATCAGGGTTGAGATTGAGCACTATCGTCCCTTGCACGACTTCGCCTCGTTCTTTGAGCAAGACATAAGCGAGCAGCGCCACAAAAGCAATCGCCCAAAGAGCAGCCCCACGCAACTTCATCGGCATCACCTCTCACGAATTAGCAAATGTTTGGGTTGAAAGAGCGATTTTCAGATTCCCAAAGTAACTCGCAATGCTTTTTCCACCTGTCGCATCGCACTATCTGAAATCTGCCCCAAACACTATAGCAAGCGGGATTTGTCACAAACACGAACTTGATGGCATAAAGCAACCGAATCACTATGTAACCCACCGTCTACAGCGTTTACCCGGACGCAAAAGGGAAACCGTTCCCATCGCAAGTTTGTTGTGAATGGGACGATAACCACTGTGCGAAGAAAGGCGTTTAGTGGGTCAACTTGGATGATAAGCACTGGTCTGAGCCCTGCTTGTTCAGAGCCTTTCACAGGGTCAAGGTTTGCTAACCACACTTCTCCACGCTTCATGATTCATCGGTCTCCTTCAGCATCCGGTGGTAATCCGCCATGCCTTCTTCTGCTAAAGTGACATCCTCGTTGACAAGCGCCTGATACAATTCGGCAAGTTCGCTGCTGTTAAGTTCAAAGCGGAGACGCTCGTCTTCCACGAACTTGCGCAGCAATTCAACGATAAGGTCACCCTTAGTGCGACCTTGTTCCAGACAAATTTCCTCAAGTGCGGCATCTAACTCGTCGTCCAAAACTATCGTCACCGTCTTACCTGCCATCCTTAATCACCTCGTTTTCTCTCTCCACTTTGCGATTATTTGTTTAGCCCATTCAGCATCTTCAGGCTTCAAGGGAACTTCGGGTTCTCGGTCGTAAGGCAATCGGTAATCGTATCCTGCCCTGTCGTAAACCGTCGTGAAAACTGCTTGTAAATCTAACATCACATCAGGTTCGCCCCGTTTTATCGGGATTGGGATGGTCGGCAAAGGTTGGCGGATTGTCCATGCGTAAACTTCAGCCATCGGTCTTTTGTAGGAACGGCTTATGATGGCGTAGTAATCGGCAGGTGGCAAAGGTTTCCCCATCGGAACCCTTTCCCCATCGCGCAACAAATCCAACTCAACTAAGTGAACATCGCTTTGAAGGATAAGTCGCCTTTTGCGCAAGTAATCTTCACGCCCTTCGCCGGGGCGCTTGTTAAAAGGCGAAAGCATCTCGATGATAGTGATGACCTTTTGGGTTGCGACTTCACGGATTTCAAGAAAGTAGTGGTAAACCTCCTCGGGTTCGGGCAAAGGGACTAAGACAGCAGTCAAAGTCGGCATTGCTTGCGGTTCGGCTTCAACGCCTTCTCGGTGAGTTTCAGCAACGGTCACATCTGGGCGTATCCGTGTCTCCTCGCCTGTAGGTTCGGCGATACAAACATAACGCTCAATGTGCACAGCATATTTGGGACGGACTTTTGGCACAAGGACAGCGCGCATTTCGTCAATGAAACTGTGGTGAAAATCCTGCCAAATACTTGGCGACTCCAAGTATGGGTCCATGCCGGGAAACGGTGACGGCATAAAAATCACCTCACTTTTTCTCTCTCCACTTTGCGATTATTTGTTTAGCCCATTCAGCATCTTCAGGCTTCAAGGGAACTTCGGGTTCTCGGTCGTAAGGCAACCGGTAATCGTATCCTGCCCTGTCGTAAACCGTCGTGAAAACTGCTTGCAAATCTAACATCACATCAGGTTCGCCCCGTTTTAGCGGGATTGGGATGGTCGGCAAAGGTTGACGGATTGTCCATGCGTAAACTTCAGCCATTGGTCTTTTGTAGGAACGGCTTATGATGGCGTAGTAATCGGCAGGTGGCAAAGGTTTCCCCATCGGAACCCTTTCCCCATCGCGCAACAAATCCAACTCAACTAAGTGAACATCGCTCAGCAAAATTTCATTCCGCCGGCTAAGATACGCGTCACGCCCCTTGCCAGCCCGTTTGTTGAAAGGTGAAAGCATCTCAATGACGGTGATGACTTTTTGCGTCGCAACCTCACGAATTTCCAAAAAGTAGTGGCGAACTTCTTCAAGGACAGGCAAAGGAACCAAAACGGCAGTCGCCACCGCATAAGCCTGCTGCTCAGCGATGCTCCCTTGCTGTTCAGTCTCAACGATGGCTATATCAGGTCTGATTCTGCCCTCCTCGCCGAAAACTTCAACGACATAGACATAGCGTTCAATGTGAACGGCATACTTGGGACGAACTTTTGGGACAAGAAAGTCGCTCATCGTGTTGATGAAACGGCTATGAAACTCCTGCCAACCTGCTGGTGCTTCCAAGTATGGGGCCATGCCCGGAAACGGTGACGGCATAAAAATCACCTCACTCGTTTAAAGGGCTTTGCGTAGTTCTTCAACACTGATGCCTGCCTGTTTCATTATGCTTTGCAGTGTCTTGGGCTTCAAAGTTTCACCTGCATGGACGGGCACAGTGCAAGTCTTCCCCGTAAAGGGATTATGCAGGGTGACATGGTTACCCTTCTGCCGAACCTCTTGGAAACCCAACCTTTTCAATGCATTGACGACTTGTTTCCCTGTTATCCAACTTTTGCCTTCACCTTCGTCGCAGTGATTTCAGTCTGAATTGCGATCTTGAACACCATGACTTCATCAGCATGAGTGAGATCAAGGCGGAGCACCTTCGGGTCATTTGGGATGCGCTTGCCCAAAGAAGCCAAAGCCTCCAAGTGGCATTCAATTGCTTCTTTTGCTCGGTCTAAGGCTTGGGCAATCGTGTTCCCTTGAGTTACGCACCCTTTTAGGGCTGGGACAGTGACAGTGTAGCCACCACCTTCGTTCCGTTCCAAGACAACGGTGTAGGTTATGGTTTTCATTTCGCTCACCTCTTTCACATCAACTCCGCCTTGTCCACCAAACGATGAGACCGCTAATCAGGATTGCCAGCGGTAGGACGATGACGCTCCAAACGAAGGTGAAGACAGTTTGTTGACGGCTAAGGAAAAGCGTTTGCGGTGGTTCATCCTTCGGTGGAATGTCAGGCAAAACATCTTCCTCGGCAAGCCAGTGGATACAATTGGCAGCGAAAGCGCCGTTCAGCAAATTGCGGATAAATTGGTTGGCTGCGAAATCTGAGTCTGCCAACACCACAGCCCTCATCTTCTTTTTGTCCGTCACGCTCTTTTCAACCGCTGCAGCAAGGATGAAAGGACCACTCTCTTCGTCTGGGTCTTTGCGAACCACTCCTTGAAGTTTCTCCTCCCGCCAACTTGCGGCGCTCGTTTCAATCAGTTCTGTCAAGATAACGCCTGAAGGGACATTGGTCTTCCGCTTGATGGGACGGGCTGTGATGAACAGGACAGCCTCGGATTGTGCCTTCTGGAAGGGTCTCGTGATGTCGTGGAAGCGGAAGCCAAACGCAAAAATGGCAGCAGGGTCACCGAGAATGTTATTCGCTGGCTCAACAACCACCCCCGGTTTCGCCTCAAGTCCCCATTCATCTAACCAATCGCTGAACGAAGGGGCAGGGTCAGGTTCAAGCATGAGCAACAGCCGTCCGCCTTTGTCCAAGTAAGACTTGATCGCTTGCTTCTCCTGCGGGAACAAATCCCTTTGAGCCCCAGCAATCACCAAGACATCGCAATCCTTTGGCACAGTCTTTTCCGTCAGCAATTTCAATTCCTTGACCTGATAGTTGAGTCGCTCCAAGCCGCTTTTGAGCATACCGTAGCCTTCATCGGCGAAACTGTCGTAAGCGTGTTCACCATGCCCTTGCAGGAAGTAAATGGTTGGCTTCTTGTCCCGTGTGATTTTGATGAGCGCTCCAGTGAACTCTTTCTCGCCACCGAAACTGACCCTCTCCCTTCTGCCATCTGCCTCAAACACTGTCACGCCCATCCCAGTGACCTCATATTGGCGAGCCAAAGCAGGTTCTTTGCGTGGGTCAACGACAAGGACTTTGATCTTTGGGTTGGCTGCTTCGTATCGCTTCAGCAAATCCCGCACCCGAACAAATTCCTGAGAGTTGACATCATAGAAAGCCACGACCTTGATTTCTTTGTTGATGCTTTTGAGCACTTTCAGAGTTTGCGGTGAAAGGGTGTGGCGCTTAGTTTTTGTCCAATCCAAACTGGCGTTGTGTCGGTCAGAGACATAGATGAGCAGAGCCAAAACGCCCAACATGAACAAACTGCTTAGCACAGCGTTAGCGCCCATGCGTCCTCTTTGAGTGATGAGATAACGCAGCACATCTTCGAAGTGAAAAGCCAGCAATCCAACCCACAAAGCGATTCCAATCCCGAGAGCACTTACCCAAAGCCACTTCTTGTCGGGTTGGGCAAAGTAAAGGCTTGTCCCAATTAGCAAAGCGATGAAACCCAGAATCCCGATAGCCAAAGCATTGGCTTTTGTCAAGTCACGAATTCGCCGCATACTCTGTCACCCCTTTCATCGCCATCGCCGGCTGCCCAAAACTTGCACCGCAAGGTAAAGGAAAGCGACTGTCAAGAGCAGGAAAAAGAGCACATCTTTGCTTTGAATGAGCCCCGCAGTGAAGTCTTGGTAGCGGTAATAGAGCGAGACCTTTCGGCAGATTTCCGCTAAAGTTCCAGTTCCTTCCGTCGGCCAAGCGATGACATAAGCCAGAAGCAATGTGCCGAAGGTAGCGAAGGCAGCGATAATTTGGTTGTCAGTCAACGCCGACCAGAAAACGCCAACCGCAATGGCAGTCGCACCGAAAAGCAGCAAACCGATGTAAGCCGTCCAGTAAGGTCCCAAATCTACCGTCCCGCCCGAAAACCTGTGCACAAGATAGGGCACATAAAGGGTTAGCCCCAAAGCGATGATTAGCCAGTAGTAAGCCCCAAAAAATTTGCCCAACACGACTTGCCAGTCGGTCACGGGAGAAGTCAGCAACAACTCCATAGTGCCTAAACGCCTTTCCTCCGCCAACAGCCTCATAGTGACCATCGGTAGGACGATGAACAAAATGACCGCCATGTTCCAGAATAAGTAGCGCATATCGGAAGTCTGACCTATGCGGGCGATAATTAAGAAAAAGAAGCCTGTCCATGCTTCAAAGAAAGCCAGCGTCACATATGCAATCCACGAACTGAAAAGGCTACGGACTTCCCTCAAAGCGATAGTGAAAGTGACGGCAAGCCATTCGCCCACCTTACCGACCGCTTCTTTGGGCTTAACGGCGACCAACACTTTCGCAGCCTGTGCCATTTCCTACTCCCCCTTTACGGCTTCAGGCTTTTTCTCGTGGACCAAAACCACAATCTCAAAACCGTCGTCCCACCAGATTTTGGTTGATCGCTCAAGCATTGTCTCATAAACTTCATCCGACTTTTCGGGAGTGACCCGAAGTTCTAAAACAGCGTCCTCACCCTCAAAAGGTTCAAGCATTTGGACTTCCGCTTCAGGGTCAATTTCCCGAGCCAACTCAACGAGTTCCCTAATGCGACGATTTAACATTGCCTTCCACTCTCTTTTCCGCGACGGTTTAGGCGGCATGCCTCGTCACCTTAGGACTTAACTTCCCTTGTCAACCTTAGCGAAAACCATCGGAACAATGTCAAACCCTTCTTCCAACCAAATTTGGGTTGAGCGTCGCATCAAGGCTTCATCAACTTCGTCCACTTTTTCCGCTGACACTCGGACTTCAATCACCGCATCCTCATCTTCGTAGGGCTCCAACACGGTAACTTCAGCATCAGGCGCAATCGCTTTCGCCAAGCCTGTCAGTTCACTAATGCGTTCTTGGAGCATTTTGCGAAGCAAGCGCATCCTTCGTTCCTTCCCCCGAGTTCTCATTTTCAAGTCACCTCTTTTGCTTTTTGCACGAATTCCTTTGAGTGTCGCAATAAGCGTTCCACTTGTTTGACCGACAACAATTCAGTGCGGTAGTGGGCAATTGTGCGCAACCTGTAAGCGTTCCTGATCACATCTGCGTCCGATGCGCTAAAAAGGTGCCGCTTTTTGATTGCCTCCAAACCAAAACGCGCCCACAGTTCATTGTGCCTCCACTCTCTCTGTTTGATCCCTAACCTCTCCAACACGGCAATTTGTGCCCAAAACACTGCAGCGTAGCAACACAAAGCACATGATGCTAAAGCGCCCGCATTGAAACTCGCTTACGCGCTTGCAACGAAGTCATTGGCTCGATTTAAGGCTTCTGCTGCGTTCATTCTCTGGTCACCAAGTTGACGAAGATGTCTTCAAGGGTCATTTCCTCTCGCCTCAGTTCCAGCAAGCCCCACCCGTTTTTGACGACGAATTCGGCGACTTGCTCGCGAATGTCTCGTCCCGGCGGTGCTTCAATTGCGAACAAGTTATCGCCGACATGCTCAACCCTTATCACGCCATCCAATTGCCCCAAAGCACTTAGCGGTTGTGACGGGACACGAGATAAGCGGACCAAAATTCGCTCGGATTGGCGTAATCTTCGGGAAAGCCCTTCAGGCGTGTCTTCGGCAACGATGCGCCCTTTGTGAATGATTAGAACCCGCTCACAAGTCATGGAAACTTCGGGCAAGATGTGAGTGCTCAGAATGATTGTCCTTTCGCCAGCCATGCTCTTTATGAGTTGGCGCACCTCGCGCACTTGGACGGGATCAAGCCCGATGGTGGGTTCGTCCAAAATGAGCACTTGCGGGTCATGGACAATGGCTTGAGCGATACCGACCCTTTGGCGGTAACCCTTGGATAAGTGCCCGTTGATTCGATCCGCAACCTCCCTTAACCCACATCGCTCTATCACATAGTCAACTCGGTCACGAATTTTCTTTCGCGGAATGCCCCTGATGCGAGCCATGTAGCCCAAATACTCGCTAACTCGCATCTCGTTGTAGAGTGGGACAGTTTCGGGAAGGTAACCAGTTATCCTGCGCACCTCAAGAGAGTTTTCAACGACATCGTAGCCAGCGACTTTAGCCGTGCCATAAGTTGGGCTCAGGAAGCCAGTTAAAATTCTCATCGTCGTCGTTTTCCCAGCACCGTTCGGACCGAGAAAACCTACGATCTCACCATTGCGGACATCAAAAGACACATCATCCAGCGCTTTGACATCGCCGTAAAACTTCGACAAACCAACAACTTCAATCATGGTGCGTCGCCTCCAAGTTCTTTTAGCGACGGGGTAAGTGTGAAGGTTTCTGTTCGCCAAACCGTGCCAAAATTTTAGCACGCCTACCTTCCCTGATTGACCAAAATTTGTCCAAGGAGGCGAGAAGATGGCGAACCGACTTCGGCTTGGAATCCCGAAAGGAAGTTTGCAAGAAGCGACTTTGCGGCTCATGAGGATGGCGGGTTGGGAAGTCCAGATTGAAGGGCGCTCTCACTTTCCGAGAATCAATGACCCAGAAATTCAGGCAATCTTGCTTAGGGCGCAGGAAATCCCAAGATATGTCGCAGAAGGCGTTTTAGACGCTGGAATCACTGGCTACGACCAGATCGTGGAAAACGGCGTTGAGGACCAAGTTGTGGAAGTGGCTGAATTCGTTTACTCAAAGCAGGGATTGGGGAAAGTTCGGCTCGTAATCGCAGTCCACAACGATTCGCCTTACCAACGAGTTGAAGATTTGGAAGGCAAACGCATAGCCACAGAGTTGCCGAACACTGTCAAAAAGTTCCTGCAACAAAGGGGCGTTAACGCTCGCGTGGAGTTCTCGTGGGGCGCAACTGAAGCGAAAGTTCCCGAACTGGTTGACGCTATCGCCGATGTGACTGAGACGGGAGCAACTTTGCGAGCCAACAACCTGCGAATCATTGAAACGATTTTGGAGTCAACGACAAGGCTCATCGCCAACCCGAAGGCGTGGCAGGACGATTGGAAGCAACGAAAAATCCGCCATTTAGCATTGCTTTTGCAGGGAGCGTTGATGGCTCAGCAAAAAGTGGGGCTCAAGTTGAATGTGGCAAAGGCGGATTTGCCGAAAGTCCTTGCAGTTCTGCCAGCCATGAAAGCGCCCACAATCTCGCCTTTAGCCGACGAAGATTGGGTTGCCATTGAAGTCATCGTGGATGAACTTCAAGTCCGAGAACTCATCCCGCAACTTAAAGAAGCAGGTGCCCGCGACATCATCGAGTATCCCCTCAACAAAGTCGTGCCATAACTTGGGGCATCTGCCATTTGATTGGGTTTTCGGTGTTGCTTGAGTCGCCTTCCGCTGAAAGTAGGGCGGACCGCTTTGCATTCTTACTCCACTTCAATCGTCGCATCCGCTAAGAGTTTCTCTGCGTCAAAAAGCAACTTCATCGTTTGAAGGTTGTCGTCACCGCTACACAAAGGCGTTCGTTCCTGTTCTGCTGCTTCCAGCAGGTCACAAAGTGTCCACAGAAAAGCGTCAGGCACATAGCGATAAGTGCCCCGCAAAACGACTTCCCCTCGCTCGCTAACCCATTGCAACTTTGGCGGTTCCATCGTCACAGCGTTGTCGTAGCGTTCCGTCCCGATCAAACTTCCTTCCGTCCCGTGCAATTCACACCGCCAACCTGTCGCAAAAGGCGTGCAAGTTGTGTCAATGGCTGTCGCAACAGCACCATTTGGATAGCGGGCGAGGAAGGTGACGCACCATCGGAAACGGTCATCGCGCTGCGCCATCACCGCTTCTATCTTTGGTGTCTCGCCCATTAGCCATCGCAGCAAATCCATCGTGTGGACACAGAAATCGTGCACCATCGCAGGATAGCGGTTGGGAAAATCGGAACGAAGCAGTAAAGCGAAAGGCTTGCCGATTGCCCCCGCTTCCGCGAGGCGGCGGGCGGCAAAGAAAGTCGGGGCGAAGCGGGCATTTTGATTGACCGCTAACAAAACTCCCGCTTTCTTTGCAGCCTCCACCATCGCCACGCACTGCTCCCAAGTTGCCGCCATCGGCTTTTGCAAAAGGATATGGCAACCATATTCGGCAGCGGTTTGGACGGCAGCCAGTTTGGCATCAGCGTGGCGCTCCCAGTGCAAAGTGATGTCCACGACATCGGGACGCTCCCTTTCCAACATTTCGCGGAAGTCGGCGTAAACGGCGGGAATGCCCCAAAGGCGTCTGGCTCTTTCTCGTTGCCCTTCGTCCACATCGGCAGCGGCGACGACTTCTATCGGCAAACCTATTTGTTGTCCCTTGCGGTAAGCGGGCAAGTGAGCGCTTTGGGCAATGCCACCGACTCCAATCAACGCCAACCGCCAACGCCGACGAAGCGAAAAACGAGGAACTCGGCTTATCTTCAAAATTTCGTCTGCCGTCACTTCTCCCACACCCTTCTTTGCCTAACTGCTCAAAACGCAATCCAACGAAAACGCAATCGTTCAGGAAAGAATGAGCCTTAACTTAGCCTCTACTTTGAGAACGGGCAACAAGGGCATAGGGGTTTACCGTTGTCACCGTTGCTTCTGGGCTCAGAAACTCCCTCCAATTCGCTCACATGCCAAACGCTGTAGCCACCGTCTTCCAAAGCGACGGTAACCTTCATCAGCAGGACATTCAAGTCGGTGACTTGACCGCGACCTTTTGGAGTTTGAACCCACTGACCAATCTTCGGCATGCGACAAAGCGCTTCGCAATAAAGTTCATGTTCGTAGCGCAAACAGCACTTCAGTTTGCCGCAAGCGCCCAACAATCTTGACGGGTTTAGGTCAAGCAACTGTTCCTTCGCCATTTTCATCGTCACACTTTCAAACCTTCTCAGGAAAAGGGAGCAACAAGAAGGACGCCCACACGGTCCAATAGCACCAATTGTCCGAATGGCATCGCGGGCACCGATTTGGAAGAGCATGACCCTTCTGGGAAAACAACGCTTGAGGTCTGCAACTAAGGCGCGGAAGTCAACGCGCCCTTCAGCCGCAAAGTAAACAACCAATTGGTTTTCGTCAAGGGGATACTCCGCTTCAAGCAAGCGCATCGGCAAATCGTGTTCTCGGACCTTTTGCCGAACAAACTCCATGTCCTTGTGGGCTTTGTCCCGAAGTTGGTAATATCGCCTTATGTCTTCGGCGTTGGCTCGGCGAAGCAAACGATAGGGCGCTATCTCGGTCTTCGGAACTTGAGAAGGCGTTCGCCGAACCCAACCGATTTGAGGTCCAAACCGAGTCTCAACAATAACAGGTTCGCCCCAGCGAAGGTCTTCAAAACCCGTCGCATCGTAATACAAAACTTGATTCGTCGGCTGAAAAGTCAACGGAACCGCCAACTTCGCTTCTATCTGAGCGGTGGCATTTTCTGCCATGCCGTTTCCCTCCGAACTTCAAGGTCCGTTCCAATCAAAAATGTTGGCAGCAGTTTCGCTAAGATGTTAGGGCAACGGAGAATGTCAACTGCTGTCGGGATAAGCCCTGCCGCAATCTTGAAAATTCGCCGACTAAAGTCGGCGCTCATGTTCTCCGTCATCAACTTTCGGGAAGGTGCTCTCTACCATCAACTTGCGCAGTCATCCAGCCACCGCAAATATGCTCCTTTTAGTTTGCCTCTGTTCCGACTTTTCTGTTGCGTCTGATGGCGCTCGGATAAGGGCGCTAACCTTTATGACTTGGGTTTTTCGCTCTCGCCTTGCAACTCCTTCAGCCGCTTGATGAGGTCTTGCCCATGAGTGCGGACATTGACTTTCTCGTCAACGGCTCGGACGATGCCCTTTGGGTCAATGATGAAAGTGACGCGCTTAGATAGTTTGCGCTCTTCGTTGAACACGCCGAACAACTTGGCGATTTTACCGTCGGGATCTGCCAAAAGTGGGAAGGGCAACTTTTGTTCGGTACAAAACTCCTTTTGCGTCTGGACGGTGTCCACGCTGATGCCAAAAATGACGGCATTTAGTTTCGCCAGTTCATTCGCCGCGTCCCGCAGCGATTGCATTTGAATTGTTCAGCCGGGCGTCTTGGCTTTGACGAAAAACGCCAAGATGACCCACTTGCCCTTGAAGTCGCTCAACTTGATAGGCTTACCGTCTTGGTTGACACCTTCAAAGGCTGGAGCAGGTTCACCCACTTTAGGCGGGCGGGGCATCGTCGGCTCATCTCCGCTTCCCATCAAAGCGAGAGATGCCATCATCAGCCAACAGAGCATCTAAGTCACCTCCAGATGTTTGCCGTTTTAGTTGGGATGCCCAAATTTTAGCTCAGGGCTGAGTGCAATTATTAAGCACGGAAATTTTTCGGCAGTGCGGTAACACTGCCCTTCAGAAAAACTATTCGCTACTCGCCATTCGCTACTCGCTGCCTTTTTGGCTCGGCAGGAGCCTCGCCCTCCCATTTTTCTTTCGTCCCACGCCCCGCGTCCCTCGTCCCGTCAAAATGGGCGAAGGAACTCAAGTTGGATGTGAAGGGCTAAACCTATGCCGCCTTGAATGAAAGTCAGCAACGCAAGTTCATGGGATTTTGTCGGGATGTGCTTTATGGTTTCAAAGGTCAGCAGCGGGACGAAAGGCATCCACAAACGAGCAACTTCCCCACGAACCAAACCGCTGAGGTCAAACAGCAACAAAACCAAAAGTGTTACCACACTAACTGAAGGCTGCCATTTTTCCTGCCGCCACCAAACCCACAAATAAGCAGCCACTAAACCCAACCACGCACCACCTAAAGCCATACCGAAATCAGCCAAGTTGCAGAACAACCAAGGCAAGTAACTTCTGGCGTGAGCGCCAGCCTGTTCGTGATGGGCGGCGCTTGCCGCTTTGAAAGTCTCCAAAGGTTGAAAGCCAAAAGCCAGCCAAGACAGCAGATAAGGCGATATGGCTAAGATAAGAGCCAACGCTACTTGCGCAGCAGGCAATTTCTTCTCGCCCCTCAAGTTTGCCCACATCAGCCAAAGTGCGATGCACCCGATTGGAACGGCATTTTTGAAGGCAAGCCACAAGGAAATCCCTGCCGCCAAACCTGTCAGAACAGACCAAGCCCAAGTGCGAACTCGTTGCCAACCGAAAGCGAATGCAAATGTGGCAGTGATGGCGAGCAGATGAATGTTGTCAACAGTTGTTTGCCACCAAAGCATCGCTGGCGTTGTGGCAGCAAGGGCAACGACCGATGGGTTGGGAACGATTTGCCACAACAACCAAGCCCAAATCAGCATCGCAGCAATCCCGCAAAGAAGGCAAAAAGTAGCCACCCACCAAGATGCCCTCAAATCATCGTCGGAAGGGTAAACGCTGTCAGGTCTCATCGGCGGTGCGATGCGGATGTAAACTTCCCGCAGAAGGGACAGTGAGTTTTCGTCCATCGGGACAAGGCGCTGCATTATCGGCTGCATCGCTAAACTTCGCCAAACAGCAAACAACATCGGCAAACCCGGCGGATGAGTGGCAGCGTGAAATGGCTTGTTTGGGAGTTGTTCGTGATAGTGGCGCAAGTAACGGGCTAAACCTTGTTGCTCCAAACTCATTGCCTCGTCGTAAAAACTCGTCGCAACAGGGCTCAAGATGACGAGCGACCAAAAAACAGGAACAGGGCGCCAAGATTGTGGAACTAATGCGGCAATGATGATGCGGAAGGTGATAGCCAACAACAGAGTAACGACGAGCGCCAAGCGAATTCGCTTGCCATTTTGCTTCACCTGTTGTCCCGTTGTCCGTTGCCCTGTTGTCCCCGTTTCATTTGCCCACAAAGCGAAACTACAAAGGGCAATCAGCGAAACGATGGCAGCGATGACCAAAACCGGGTCAAAACTCGTATCAGCCCTCATCTTCCAGACCCACTCGTTTGGGATGCCGAAGGGCAAATTTAGCCCCAAAGCCAAAACCACTGCCACTGCCCAAACTAACCCTATCCATGTCGGCGCAGAAAACCGAACTGCCAAGTTCCCATCACCCATTCAATCATGCTGCAAGTTTCCGTTGGCTGGAGGGTGAGAAGTTTGGCTCAAATTTTTGACTCCAAGACCAAATCGCCCTTCCGCTGCCAATCCCGAACCTTAACGCCACCATCGTCTTTGCAATTCCCGCCAACACTCCAAACTTTAAAGCCCTTTTGGAGTTTTCGGTAACGCAACGGTTTGCCGTCGTAAGGGTCAATGGGCACGGAAGGCAGATACTTGGGCACTAACTGTTGCAAGTTTTCGGGATAGCGACCGTTTTCTTTGCGATAAAGCCTCAAAGCCAAAGCCGTCATCGTCACACGCTGAAGGGCGTGGGTGTCAGTGACCCGATCAAGGAGTGGGTCATAGGTGTCAATGGAGACTTCAGCAAGAGGATAGCGCCCCCACGAGATTTCCCACTTACCCAAATTTACCGTCCAACCTTTTCGGCATTTTCGTTTGAACTCGGCAATCAATTGTCTAACTTGCTGGCGGTCGTAAGGGACGCCTTTTTGGGCGATGAGAATGAGTTGGCGGAAAAATTCCAGCATCAGCAATTGGTTTTCAGCGAACCAGTTTTTGGGCGAAAGCAAGAACATGAGGTCAACAGATTTCTCGCCCACAACGGTTTGCCAGAGACTAAAAGGGTTTCGCAACTTTTGAGTTTCACTGCGTAGCCACTCATACATCTCGTTCGTGAGAGCCCGCTCTCCCTTCAACGCCCGCACAAAGGCACGGTCAATATCCCACGCCCTAAGTTCCGCCAAAACGGCTCGGTAAGCCGTCGCGGAAGCGTCTGCATCCGACAAAACCCCTTTCCCCAAGGGCTTACCGAACAATGTCACCACTCCGATGCTAAAAATTGCCTTCTGGACAAGGAAGGCAATGAGATACGGCTCGTCGTCCATATGCCGACAGAGTTTCAGGATGGTCTGGCAACTTTCCAATGCCTCATCCATATCGCCCTTTCGCTTCCGCTGTAACGCTTCTGCACTCAAAAGGCGGGCAAACCCACGAAGATGTCTGAAGGCAGGTTGCAATCCAAATCTGGTGAAAAAATTTGTCGGGTCAACCACACGCCAATGAGGGTATGCGAGGGCTTGACGGAAGGTTTTTAGGGCAGGTCGAGCTGCCTCAAGGACTTGGGCGTTGTATGTCACCCAAACATTGGGTGGAAATTTTTGCTCCGCTGCGCCTAATTGCTCAATGGCTTTGAGAAGCAGCGGCGTCCCATCAAGGTGCTTCGGGATGGGCGGTGCAATTTCCTGCCAACTTGTCGGCTCACCTTCCCGTTTCAGCCTCGCAATTTCCTCCTGAACTTTCCTGACAGGCGAATTTTTGCGCGCATTGTATGCCACTAACGCTGTGGCAATGATAAAGACGGCAAAGATGCCGATGACCAAAACCCATCGTCGCACCTTTAGTCACCTCAAACTGGGAGCGTGTCCTGAAACTAACTATGTCATTGGCTTTAACCAGTGGTTGATGACGGATTTTCTGAGCGCCGAATTCATTCGGCGTTTAAGAGGGCGAGGCTCCTGCTGAGCCAAAAATGGCAGCGAGTAGCGAATAATTTTTCTGGAGGGCAGTGCTCCTGCACTGCCGAAAAACTTCGGAGGGCACAACTATTGCTGTGCCGAAATTTTTATGCGGTCAGGCAGGAGCCTGCCCCTCCAATAACTTCGCCCAAGTGGGCTTTGAAGCACTTTTGCTGCAGAGATGATGGGCAATTTGTCTTGCCTCAGTTAGGATAGCGAGCGAAAATTTTTTGTCGGTGAGCGAAAATGCTTCGGAAATGGAAAGGCGTCGTTAAAGGTGGTGCAGTCATTTTGGAAGAGCCGTTGCCTTTGCCCGATGGGACCCCTGTTTTCATCGTCCCAGAAACGGAAGAACGAAGTGAGTCTGAACCAGTTCCTGACCCATTCTTGAGAGTTGACGAATGGGCAGTCTCAACAGGTATGCCCAACTTGGCGAGCAATTTTGAGCGGCTACTCTATGGCACCGATGAGGAGGAACGAGGGTGAAAAGAAAGGTGAGAGGAAATGCGTGGGAAGTTTTCGTGGACAGTTTCGGCTGGATCGCTTTGGGAAACCGAGACGACGCTTATCACGAACAGGCTGCTGCCCTCTACCGAGATTTGAAGCAGCAAGGTGCAAGGATGGTCACAACCGATGATGTCCTTGTGGAAGTTTGCAACGGTTTGAGCCGACTGAGGTTGAGACACTTCGCCCGGCAACTCATTGCCCAAATTGAGACTGCCAAACAGCAAGGTGCTTTGGAAGTCATCCATGTGACTGAAGACCTGTTTGCCGAAGGTTTGGCTTTGTTTTTGTCCCGCCCAGATAAGGAGTGGAGTTTGACCGATTGCATAAGTTTCGTGGTGATGGAGAAGCGAGGCATCCGTCAAGCCTTCACCGCCGACAAACATTTCGCCCAAGCAGGCTTTGAAGCACTTTTGCTGCAGAGATGATGGGCAATTTGTCTTGCCTCAGTTAGGATAGCGAGCGAAAATTTTTGTCGGTGAGCGAAAATGCTTCGGAAATGGAAAGGCGTCGTTAAAGGTGGAGCAGTTGTTTTGGAAGAGCCGTTGCCTTTGCCCGACGGAACGCCCGTTTTCATCGTCCCAGAAATGGAAGAACGAAATGAACCTGTCTGGGAAGCCGATCCCTTTTTGAGGGTTGACGAGTGGTTGCCGAAATTGGATGTGCCGTTACCGTCGGACTTGGCGGAGCGGTTTGACGAATACCTTTATGGGGATGCGTGGCAGGAATGGGAACGCAAGCAGAACCAGTCTTCCTGAACAGTAGTGGGTTGATTGCGTTAATTCATCGTGGCGATGCCTTACATGAACGGGCAAAATCATGCTATGCGTCTCTGGGACGCAGACCCCGAATCACGACAGTTGCTGTCTTGATTGAATGCCTTAACTTCCTTAGCCGTGCCCCGCTGCGCCCACTTGCCAATGTCCTGTGGGAGCAAATCCAAAATGCCGTGATGATAGGCGTTTTAGAAGTCGTTCCTCTGACTGAAGACCTGTTTGCCGAAGGTTTGGCTCTGTTTTTGTCCCGCCCAGATAAGGAGTGGAGTTTGACCGATTGCATAAGTTTCGTGGTGATGGAAAAGCGAGGCATCCGTCAAGCCTTCACCGCCGACAAACATTTCGCCCAAGCAGGATTTGAAGCACTGCTGCTTTGAGAGCGGCAAGTTAGCCTGCGATGACAAGCGAGCACCATTTCAGCCTTCATTTGCTGGCTTTTTGACTTCTCACTGCACTACGACCAACTTTGCGAACTTTCGCTTCCCAATTCTGATGATGTCGCCCGTGTTGATTGGGATGACCTTTCGCCAATCGGTGATTCGTTCGCCATTGATTTCAACAGCGCCCTCGCTGATGAGCCTCTTCGCTTCGTTTTTGCTTGGGACAAGTTCAAGGGCGACGAGCAAATCGGCGATGGGCATCTGCCTTAGTTCACTTTCAACCTCAACGGTCGGGATTTCGCTGGGTAGTTCCCGTTGTTGGAAAACTCGCTCAAACTCCGCCTTCGCTTTGTTTGCCTCATCTTCGCCGTGATACAACTTGACAATCTCCCAAGCCAATCGCTTTTTCGCTTCCATCGGGTGACCCGCCAAAATTTCATCAACTTCGCTTTCAGGGACATCGGTGCAAAGGATGAACCATTGACGCATCAACTCGTCGGGGATTCGCATCACTTTCCCGAACATTTCCTGAGGCGGTTCGGCAATCCCGATGTAGTTGCCGAAACTTTTGCTCATCTTGCGAACGCCGTCCAAGCCAATCAGCAAAGGCATCAAAAACGCTACCTGCGGTTCTTGCCCATAAGCCCGTTGGATGTCCCGCCCGGTCAGAATGTTGAACTTCTGGTCTAACCCGCCCATCTCCACATCGGCTTGGATTGCAACGCTGTCGTAGGCTTGCATTAGCGGGTAGAGAAACTCGTGCAGAGCGATGGGCTGTTCGTTTTTAAAGCGTTGGGCAAAATCGTCGCGCTCAAGCATCCGAGCGACAGTCATTTGAGAAGCGATAAAGACCAAATCGCTCAAAGTCAGTTTGTCAAGCCACTCAGAGTTGTATCGGACTTCCGTCCGGTCGGGATCAAGGATGCGGAAAATCTGTTGGGTGTAAGTTTCAGCGTTTCTGCGAACCTCATCAAGGGAAAGTTGCGGGCGAGTTTCGCTTCGCCCCGTTGGGTCGCCAATGGTCGCCGTTCGGTCACCGATGATTAAGACTGCCGTGTGCCCTAAATCCTGCCACTGACGCAGTTTCCTCAGGACGACAGCAAAACCTAAGTGAATATCGGAAGCAGTAGGGTCTATGCCCAATTTGACCCTCAAAGGCTTGCCTGTTTTGACGCTGCGCTCCAGTTTAAGTCTCAATTCGTCCTCAGGCACAATTTCAGCCACGCCCCGCTTTAGGACTTGAAGTTGCTCATCAACGGTTCTCATCTGCCATCACCTGAACCCAAGCAAAGGGTGTGTGGTTTCGTGATTGGGCTTTTGTCCAGTATAGCGCAAAGATTGGGCAAACAGTGGTGAAAGCGAGCGTTCACCTCAAATTTGGCGAAGGCATCGTGGACATGTCTGAGACGCCGAAACCTTTACCGTTCGCCTGCCCCGACAGTCGTCATTGACTCCCTGAAAGCCTGAAGTCATAATTAAGCAAACACAAGCCAAGAGGTGAGAGCCATGAGACGGGGACAAACGATCACCGAGTATCTGTTTTTGCTCTCTTTGATAGCGATTGGGGCGATTCTGGCGCTCACAATGTTTGGGAACGGCGTGGGATTCCGATACGCGAACATTTTGAACCGACTCCCGTTCCCATGAGTGTGGGGAATTGTCGTCGATGTGATTGCAAGATCAATCAACCTGACCAGCCCTCATATTTCCCCCGATGGCGTTGCAAGCCATTTTGGGCGATAAACTCATCCAACTTCTCCAACGCCCGAAGAACCATCAACTTGTAGCGGACCTCTTTTGGTCTGATTTTTCGCTCCAGCGGAGGCAGTAACCCAAAGTTGATGTTCATGGGAGCAAAGTGTTTAGGGTCGGCAGTGGTGATGTAATGAGCGAGCGAACCTATCGCTGTTTCTCGGGGGAAGACCAGCAACGGTTCATTTCGGATTAACCTCGCAGCGTTAATACCGGCGACCAAACCTGAAGCGGCTGATTCAATGTAGCCTTCCACCCCTGTCAACTGACCTGCGAAAAACAGGTCATCTCGCCCCTTGAATTGATAAGTGGGCTTCAAGGCGATGGGGGAGTTGATGTAAGTGTTTCGGTGAATGTAGCCGTAGCGGAGAAATTCTGCGTTCTCCAAGCCCGGGATGAGCCGGAAAACCCGCTTTTGTTCGCTCCATTTCAAACTCGTCTGGAAACCGACCAAGTTGAACATGGTCATTTCGGCATTCTCGGGACGCAACTGCACAACAGCGAACGGACGCTTCCCAGTCCTTGGGTCAATCAAGCCCGTCGGTCGCAAAGGTCCGTAAGCCAAAGTCAAGTAGCCCCGCCGTGCCATTTCCTCTATGGGCAAGCAACCTTCGAAGAAGATGGCTTTCTCAAAATCGTGAGGTTCATGGCGCTCAGCGTTGATCAATGCCTCCCAAAACCTGCGATATTCGTCCTCAGTCATCGGGCAGTTCAAGTAGGCAGGCTCGTCTTGGTATCGAGAACCCCAAAAGCACTTTTCGTAATCAATCGTCTCAGCGTCCACAATGGGTGAAACGGCATCGTAGAAGTAAAGGAAGTCAGCGCCAATTAGGTCGCGGATTCTCTCAGCCAAAGCATCGTGAGTGAGAGGACCGGTTGCGATGATAGTTGGACCTTCCTCTGGGATTTCAGTGACTACATCACGAACTACGGTGATGAGCGGATGGCTTTCTATGGCTTCGGTAACTAACTGGGCAAACTTTTCCCGGTCAACGGTCAAAGCCCCGCCACCCGGCAGCGCTGCTTGGTCCGCACAGCGGATAATCAACGAACCGAGCCTTCGCATCTCTTCTTTCAGCAAACCTGCGGGCTTGTCAATTAGGTCACTTCGCAGGCTGTTGCTGCAAACGAGTTCCGCCAACTTGTCAGTTTTGTGGGCAGGGGTCATAAGTTTGGGTCTCATCTCGCAAAGCAAAACGGGCACTCCCAACTGCGCAGCCTGCCACGCCGCTTCACATCCTGCCAAACCGCCACCTATAACGGTTATCGGTTTGTCGGTTCGCAATCCCATTGTGTTCACCTCTACGGTTGCGGGAAGAAATGCGTTGGATTCGCCAAACATTTTGAGTTCATCGGAAAGGCTTTCGCTACTCATGCGCTCAGCGGAAATTTGGATGACACAGTTTTTGCCGTGCCGAAATTTTTAGGTCGGGCTGGAGCCCGATCCTCCAAAGGTTGGCGAAACTGGAAGGTGCATCTTCTGATGCGCCGAAGTTTTTCGGCAGTGCGGGAGCACTGCCCTCCAGAAACGAACAAATTCGGCTGCTCAAGAGAACAGCCCTCCAGTTTTGTTCCTGCATGACCGAGATTTTTCGGAACGACAAGAACCGTGCCTCCACTCCAAAACCATTCGCCACTCGCTACTCGCCATTCGCTGTCGTTTTCGGCATTAACGCAAAAGTTTACGGATGGCATCACCCTTTTGTGCCCGAAAGTTGTAACCCTATCGTGTTAATGCCCTCCTAAAAGCAATTTAAGCCAACTCCTGTCCCGAGTTTAGCCTGATGACCTATAGCCGCATCACTTTTCTCCGTCAAAACTTTCGTCGTGAAGGTGCGAAAAGGGGTGAAATTTTTCCTGTGAAAGTCAGGGGACGAGGGGCAAAAAATTCCAGCCCAAGAACCAAAGTGCAGCGCATTGGTTTTAATTTTTACCACAAATTGACAAATTTGCTTTGTCTCTGTAGATTACTGAAGTGGGTTAAGCCTCTTTGAGAAGACGGGTTAACACCTCGGCAGACAAGTTGGTGAGTAACAGACTATGGCGAAGCGAGTTTTGCTCCTTTCTGGAGAGTTCCCCCCATTTGCTGGAGGAATTGCCAACGCTGCCGTGAATTTGGCGAGGGCGTTGGTGAAGGAAGGTTGTTCCGTGTCAGTTATTGCGCCGGCTTATGGGGGAAACGATAACGAGTTTGACAAAGGTGCAAATTACCGCATTTATCGCCTCCCGTTGATGCGTTTGAGATATGCCCGGATGCTTCCTATGACGCCAGCCATTTTGGCGATAGCCCTTAAAGAGCGCCCAGAGTTCGTTCTCGCAATGAGGGCAACGAGGGAAGGAGTGATTGCGCTTATCGTCAAGAGACTTTTGGGCATCCCATATTTGGTCTTCGCTCATGGGCTTGAGTTCGCTCGGTTTAGCCCGAATTCCTTCTCGTGGCGGATTTGCAGGCAGATTTACGAGCAGGCGGAGGCAATCCTCGCAATCAGCGAGCCAACGCAAACCATTCTGGCTGAAAGGGGTTTTGACAGGGGCAAAGTCCACATTGTCCGCTTAGGTGTCAGCGACCAGATTTTTGAGGCGGTTCCACCTCTGACAAACTGGAATGGGCAATCTTTTGACGGCAAACGAGTGATTTTGAGCGTTAGCCGTTTAGTTGAACGGAAAGGCGTGGACAAGGTGATTGAAGCGTTGCCTTTTGTCTTGGAACGGTGTCCCAACGCTTTGTATGTCGTTGTCGGCGATGGTCCATATCGGGAGCGGTTGACGCAACTGGCTCAAGAGAAAGGTATCGCTGACAAAGTTTTGTTTGCAGGTCGTGTCCCTGACATCCGCCCCTTCTACCGCGCCTGTGATGTCTTCGTTTTGCCCACTCGTGAGGGGCGAAAGGGCGACATTGAAGGGTTGGGCTTGGTTTACCTTGAAGCAGCAGCCTGCGGCAAACCCGTTGTTGCCAGCCTTGTCGGCGGCGTCGCCGATGCAGTCGTCCCCAACGAAACTGCCCTCATCGTCAACCCGCTTGACCCGAAAGACATTGCGAACGCCATTGTCAAGGTCTTGACGGACAAGGAACTCGCACGAAAATTAGGTGAGGCAGGCAGGGAACGGGTTTTGAGGGAGTTCACTTACGATAAGGTTGCTAAAAGGGTTTTGCAAATTGTCGGGCAAGTTGAAAAGCAGCGAATTGAAAGCGACGGACGAAATGCCCGGTGAGGTGCTGCGAGGATGCTTCCAAACTGGCTAATCTACAGCGTGGCTGTCATTTGCGGTTTCCTCACTTGGAGGGATGTCAAGTGGGGATTGACCGGAATCGCAATTGCCATCGGCATATCGCCCGAATACCGAACCGAGTTCGCCAAAGATTTGAGGTTGGAAGACTTTGTCATGGTGGCGGTCTTCCTCGCTTGGCTCATCCAGAAGGCAAGGGACAGAGAACCGCTAATCCCGTTCACTCCACTCAATAGGCTCTGGGGCTTTTGGCTTTTCACTGGTGCAATATCAGTCCTGCTCGGGATCGCTTTGGGGACTCTGCCGAGTTGGAAGATTGGCTTCTTCCACTGGTTTAAACGATTAGAACTTGCGCTCCTGTTCTGGATGGTGGCGGACAGAGTCCGTTCCCTCGCTGATGTCAAGTGGTTGGCAGTCAGTGGCATGGTCGGAGCGTTGCTCAGCAGTTACATTGGATGGCAACAGAAATGGCTCAAATGGAGCGACACTAATGGTGAACCGAGCGGGAATTACAACGCATACAAAGTTTCAGGTCCTCAGGGCGAAAAGCCCAATGTCTACGCCCAATATCTGGTTTTCAATGCCCTTGTCGGACTCGCTCTGGCGTGGAGTTTGCATCCCTTGCCCGGAAGTTGGTTTCCGGCAGCGTTAGCAGGGTTGACAATTGTGCCCATCCTGTTCTCCTTCTCCCGTTCGGCAATCGCTGCTCTCTTGGTGGGAATTTTCAGCCTGACCGGTGTTTTCCATCGCCGATGGCTTCCGTTGGTTCTCATCGCTATGGTGGTTGTCCCATCCATGCTGCCGTCGTTGCTTAAGGAGCGATTGGAAGGACTTTCATGGGAGCGGTTCAAAGTTGAGCGGTTAGGCGGCTACATCGCTGCGGTTAAAGAAACGCTTCCCGTCAACCCACTGACGGGACGAGGCTTAGGTTTTGCTGGCTTCAACCGTTACGAAAACCAATACGCCAACACTCTCGCCCGTGAAGGCATCTTGGGCTTGATTGCTTTCTTGGCTCTCCTTTGGGGCGTTTTGAAAATGCAAAACGAAACCTTGCAAATGGTTGGCGACCCATACCTGAGAGGCATCGTTCAAGGCTGTTTTGCTGGAACGATTGCTTACTGCATCGCTGGGCTTTCCGGTGTTCCGTTACTCGCAATCCGTCCCAGCGAAACTTTCTGGTTCTGGACAGGTCTTTGCGCCGGAATTTGGCGGTTGGTGGTTTTCGGCACAGAGGAAAGTGAGGCAGCGGGAGAAGAATTAGGCGAGAAAATTTTCAGTCCTCAAAAATCGCATCTTGAACCAGTGCGGTAGTTGTTAGACACTTTTGTCTCTGCCTTTCGGTGAACCCCAATGGATTTCCGAAAATCGTCCCTTCGCGTCTGGTTGCGTTACATTGGGGCAGTTTGTTTGCCCCCTCGGGCTGTCAACGGGAGTCTGAGAGTTCTGACTTATCACCGCGTCCGTCCCGACGCCGATGATTTGAGGAGCGTGACGCCAAAAGTTTTCCGAGAGCATTTGGAAATTCTGAAGGCAGGTTGGAATGTGGTGGGCATTGACGATGTTTTGGCAGCAATTAAAGGCGAAAAGCCTTTGCCTGAACGGGCTGTGCTCATAACTTTTGACGACGGTTACGCTGACCTTTATGACCACGCGCTTCCGCTGCTTCAAGAATTTGGCTTCCCAGCAGTTGTTTTCATGTTGGCTCGTTATATCGGTAAGGTCGGGCGAACTTACAGCGAAGCCAATTACCCTGAAGCACCTTTCTTGAGCGCCCATCAACTTCGCGAAATGCGTCAAGCGGGCGTTGAAATTGGCTCACACGGTCTCTGGCATGTCCCTTTGGCTCATCTGCCTCCGAGAGAAGCGGAGAAAGAGGTGCGAGAGTCAAAGCGTATCCTGAGCGATTTGCTTGGGATTGAAGTTCGGGCTTTCTCTTACCCTTGGGGTCGGGCAGGGGATTTCCACAAGGAGCATGTGGAGATGGTAGAGAAGGCAGGCTACGAGGTTGCTTTCACCATGCTTCATGGGCTCAACTCCCCACCTTTTGAACGGCTCAAGATGCGCCGCTGCCATGTCTATCCGTGGGATGTGGGGCGGACTTTCAAAGCCATTTTAGAAGGGAGGTTTGACGGATGGTGCCTGAAAAACTCGGCGCTTTGGAACCAACGAAGGAAGTTATTGAGGAAATTGCTGCGGAAGTTCCTCACGAAGGACGGCGCTGGCAAAAGGTTCTGAAAGTTTTGCGTTGGACCTTCTCGCTGACTATGGTTCGTTGCCTCATCCGATGGTGGGGCTATTATGTCCACGAACATGTCTCGCAAGTCGCTCAAATCAAAAAGGGGCGTAAAGTTTGGATTCATCCAACGGCTTCCTTCCGCAACGGTCAAAACATCGTCATCGGCGACTACTCCCATGTCAACCGAGACTGCTGCCTTTGGGCAGGTCCAAATAGCCGCATCATCTTGGGTCGATATGTGCTGATGGGACCGGGTGTCCGCATCCACGCGACCAACCACACTTTTGACCGCACCGACATCCCTATGATGCTTCAACCCCTTCGCGAAGCCGATGTCGTCATTGAAGACGATGTTTGGCTCGGTGCAAATGTCATCGTCACCGCAGGTGTTCGCATAGGACGGGGCGCTATCGTGGCTGCAGGTGCTGTCGTCACCAAGGATGTCCCACCTTACACCATCGTCGGTGGCATCCCTGCAAAGCCGTTGAAGTCGCGAATCCCCCAAGATGAGGGAGGGATGCAAGGATGAAGCCTAAAGATAAGTTGCGAACCGAAACGGCTGACAACGGTCGGGATGGGCAAATCACCCAAAACCAAACCCAACCCAGTTTCCCCCACATTTCACAATTCACGCATCACGCATCACGATTTACACCTCACGATTCACGCCTCAAAGTCCTCCATGTCATTACCCGCATGATCATTGGCGGCGCTGAGTGGAATACCCTTTACACTTGCCAGTTGCTCAACAGAAGCCGATACGAGCCCTTACTGGCTACCGGTCCAGAAACGGGTCCTGAGGGCAGTTTGATTGAAGCGACAGAAGCGTCCGGGATTCCCGTTTTCATCGTGCCCGATTTGGTTCGCGAGATTGACCTGAAGCGTGACTTAAAAGCGTTGGTGCAACTGATTCGGCTTTACCGCGACCTTGAAGTTGACATCGTTCACACCCACACATCAAAGGCTGGGATTTTGGGAAGGCTTGCGGGGCGATTGGCGAAAGTCCCTGTTGTCATTCACACTGTTCACGGCTTTGCTTTCACTGCTCCCTTGCCCAAATGGCAGCGTCAACTTTACATCACTTTGGAGAAGATGGCGGGACGATGGTGCGACGCACTAATCTTCATCTCCAAGCCGCTAATGGCAGAGGCAGGAAAGTTGGGAATTGGCGACCCCAAAACTTACGCCTACATTCCAAGCGGCATCGACACAAAAGCTTTCCAAAACGGCAACAACGGCAATCGGGAACTCAAAAGGCGAATGTTGGGCTTGACCGACCATGTCCCTATCATCGGCACAGTCAGCAGGCTCGTAAAGGACAAAGGTTTGGAGTTGATTTTGGAAGCGGCTGCTCAACTGAAAGCGAAGGGCTTGAAGTTTCACATGGTTTGGGTCGGCGATGGACCGATGCGCGATGAATTGGAGAGGTTGGCTCAGAAATTAGGGGTCGCCGATAGGCTCTCAATCACGGGCATGTGCACTGATGTCCCTGCATGGCTCAGTTGCTTTGACATTTTCGTCCTGCCAACCATGTGGGAGGGGATGGGAAGGGTTTTCCTTGAGGCTCAGGCTGCAGGCATCCCTGTCATCGGCACTAAAGTCGGAGGAGTCCCCGATGTCGTCCGAGACGGCGAAACAGGCATCCTCATCCAACCCAACGATGCCAAGACGCTTGCCGAGACGATAGAACTGCTCATCACCAACGCCGAACTTCGCCGACAGATGGGAATCGCTGCCGCCCAATTTGCCAGCAACGAACAATTTCAAGTTGAGTTCATGGTCAGGAAGATTGAGGAAGTTTACGAGCAAGCATGGCAACGGCGGGCGAAAGTTCGCCGGTGAACAAAGGCGTAAAAACTGCGCAAAAATCTTTCGCCACAGGAGGTGGCAATCATGCACGGTTTATGCTGGGTTTTGAGGATGTGCAGGGCGGAACTGCCGAGGGAGTTCGTCCTGCGGGTGGAAGGGACTTATTGGCGATGCTTTCTGTCCGACGATGGCTCGGTGAAACTTATCAGCCTAAGAAGCCTCGTCGGCACCGAAGATTTGCCCGTCATCGAACTTTCCGAGTTGCAAAAACGCGTCAAACAGTTGCTGGGAATCGTGGGGTAGCAAATTGTTCTTCAATGGCTACTGAACAGCCGTTCCGTGTTGGAGGCAAAATTGGCAATGGTCGAAAAAATCCAGCACTTGAGAGGCTAAGAGACCATGAAAGCGGCTGAGCGGGAAAGCGGAAAAGTTGTTTCTGGAGCGGTTGAAATTTGCGGCGTTGATTGGCTGTGGGTTTTGCCTCTCACCGCTGCGTTGATTGCTCTGGCGGTCATCTTTCACCCGCTCTCCGTTAACCTCGCGACCATTCCTTTGAGTGGCTCAACCAACGAAAGTCTGGGCGTTTTCGCTCTTTTGCTGTCGGGCTGGTTGGTTTGGAGGGAAAGGGAACGACTCAAAAACTTGCCCGCTCAACCTGATGCGTGGGGGCTTGTTTTCCTCTTGTTGGGCGCGTTGGTGGCGATTGCTGGCTATAGGCTCGTCATGAGGTTTGCCCTCGGAGTCGCTTTGGTGCTGATTGCGACTGGTGCTGTCTGGTGGCTTTGGGGGCGACATTGGGTTAGACACCTCTGGTTTCCGCTGCTTTTACTTGTCGCCATCGTCCCACTCCCGCTGGACTTGGTCGGGGCAATTGCTTTTAGGATGCAAACAATTGTTGCCCGCTACGCTGCTTTTCTGGCGGGCTTGTTTGGCGTTCCCGTTGAACGGGTCGGGGTGACACTCAACATTCCAGGGCATGTCATCCAAGTGAACGAAGCGTGTTCAGGTTGGCACTCTTTCTCCGCAGCCTTCTGGCTTTTCCTTTTGTTGCTCTACTGGCAACGACCTCAACGATGGTGGCAATGGCTTTGGGTCATCCCTGTCCTGTTCCCAATCGCCATTGTCTCAAACATCTTCCGAGTGACCACCGTGGTCGTCAGTGCTGCTAACGGGTTTGATTTGCTGCTTCGTTCACCGTGGCACGAGATGCTTGGGCTTGGCTATTTTTTGCTGCTCGTTTGGCTTTTGTTCCGATACGCAATCAAATGGCAAAGTGAGGGAACAGGCAATGTGGTGTTTTCGGCGACCGAAGCAAAGGGACTGCTCCCGGCGCGGTCGCGGGCGTGGCAACTGACGGGGCTGCTTTGGGTTTTTGCTGGGTTAGTGCTTTGGACGGGATGGCAGATGGGTCGGGCTGCTTCAAACTTCAAACCGCCAGAGATTCCCAAGCAGTTGGGAGAATGGAAACTTGTCTGGGAAAATGTTGAGGGGCTTGACGACGGCTATTGGTTCGCTCAAGCCCGCTACGAAGCGAAAGGACAACCGCCACTGCAAATCCTGTTGCACATACCCATTGAAAACCGCCACCGCCCTAAACGGTTGCTGAACCTGTGGCTTGGGCAGGGTTACGAATTGGTTGGTTCGGAAACTTTGACCGTTGATTTGCCGCACAGACAAATTCCCGCTCAATTGGTCAGGTTCGCCAAAGGGCAAGAAATCCAATTCGTGGCAGTGACCTATTTGCACCCAAAGCGTGCAGTCACTTCACCGGTCTCGGCGAGATGGCACAGAATGCAAGAGCAACTCCTTTTCGGCGTCAGCAAACCTTGGCTGGCAGTAGGAGTTGCGGGGAACGACGACAAATCTGTCCTGAAAGCCTTCAGAACCCTTGCAGCAAAAATGGACGAATGGCTCAAAGGATAGCAATAGTTCCACTCTTGAGACAGTGCTTCTACTCTGGAGGGCACGGCTCCTGCCGTGCCGAAAAATATCGGTCGTGCGGGAGCACGACCTCCAGTTAAAGCCAAGAACGGCAGCGAATGGTGAGTAGCGAATAGCGAGGTGAACGAAAACCCTCAACCCGCAACTCACAACTCGCAACCCATTCTTACGCTTTACGCATTACGCTTCACGCCTTCAAAATTTTTTCGGAGGTGCCGTAACCGTGGGACATCAATCTTCTCGGCTGCAAGAAATTCTGGACACCATTGAGGCACTGACTATTGAAGAGCAAGCCATTTTGGTTGAAATCCTGATGCACAGGCTTCATGAATATCGTCGTTCCCAACTCATTGCCGAGGTCAAGGAAGCCCGCACTGCTTACCAGCGCGGAGAAGCGTATCGTGGAACGGTTGAGGATTTGATGAGGGAGTTGGAAGAATGAAGACGCTGGTTTGGACGAAAACTTTCGTCCGAGCATTGCAAAGGACTTTGCGCCAACATCCAGAACTGAGAGCCAAGATTGAGAAAACGCTGAAACAGTTGGCTGAAGACCCGTTCCATCCATCGTTGCGCAGCCACAAACTTAAAGGCGAACTGGAAGGCGTTTGGGCTTGTGCAGTCAGTTACGAACATCGCATCCTTTTTGAATTCGTCCAAAATCCAGAGACAGGTGAAGAAGAAATCCTGCTGCTAACTATTGGAACTCACGAGGAAGTCTATTGAGCGACTGAATGTCCACGATTTCTAACATTGCGAAAAATTTTTTGGTCGTGCGGGAGCACGACCCTCCAGTTAACAATGAAATTTACGGTAGCGCCGGGGTTTGTCCCGAAAGATGTTCAACAGCCGTCGCTCACAAGGGAAGTGACGAGTGTCGCATAATTTCACCAGAGCGAGCGGTTGATTCCCTGTCAAAGGGTGTGATTTCCCTGTGCACAAAATTCGGGCGTTTGGGGCGACTTTGAGACGATGGTTACAACGCGGTTCGGAAAAGTTTGTGCAGGCGTGGCAATGGGCGCAGCAGCGGACGGAAACTTGGCTGTGGGGAGTTTTCGGCTTTCTACTCATCGGTGCGGGAACTGGCAGCGCACTTTTCATGTTCCGAAGGCAAATCGGGACGGTCTTAGACCCAGAGATTTTGGACTTTTGGCAAGTGGCTGCCAATGTCGCTGCTGGCAAAGGTCTCAAAACCTTCGTGCTGCGCCCCATCGGGTTGACCGCAAATTTCACGCCCGAAGCAGTTCCCGACCTTTACCATCCGCCACTATCTGCCATCCTTTGGGGAGCAGCGTTCGCATTGAGAGGGCGAATGGACGAGAGAATAGCCGTCTTGCTTGCAGGAGTTCTCATCGGAATCACAGCAGCATTGCTTTTCTTCGTGACGATGCGTTTGGTCAACCGATGGGCAGCGTTGATTGCAGCGGGATTGATTCTCGCCACACCCGTAACCCTTTCAGTCGGTGGGATGGGACAACCTGCCGCATTGGCTGCTGCACTGTTCACACTTTGGCTCGTCTTGCTGACGAGGAAAGCCGTGTGGGACAAACGGTTCGCTTTGGTCTCGGGCATCTTGCTTGGCGTTACCGGTCTTTCCAACGGCTTGACCTTACTTGCGGCACCGTTCGCTTTGGCGAGCCGGAGATGGATTTCGTGGCGTGAGCGAATTTGGTTTCTCGTTGCCCTTCTCCTCGTCTTGTTGCCTTACGGTTGGCGAAACTATCGGCTTACTGGCATCCCGTTGACTCCGTGGAAAACCTATGCCTTGCTTCTGAACACGAGGGCATTTCCTGGCGACAGCATTTACAGGCACGCGTTTGAAAGTCTCCCGTCACCAATCACTCTGGCGATTCAAAACGCCGGCTCAATCGTTCGGAAAGGTTTCGCTAATTTGAGGTGGCTTGACCAATTCGGGTCAGCGTTTGGCTGGCTCGTCCTTCTCGGTGCGCTCACTGCGCCAATTTGGTGGCTGAGGTGGAAAGGGACTTTCCTTCGGACAGTCACGGCAATCACTTTGGGCACAGGCGCATCTTGCCTGATCATCCTTCTACTTTCGCGCCCATCGTCTGAGTCGCTGTTTTTCCTGCTCCCGCCATTTTGTTTGCTGACAAGTGCAAATATGGCGACCCTTGCTGAACGGGTTCTCGCAACTCGTTGGTGGCAGTGGTTGACAAAACCTTTGCTCAACCGACCCTATTGGATTTGGGCGATGTGGAGAATGTTGCCGGCTTTCGCTCTGGGAGTCATCATCGTTGCAGCACAAGGCGTGGCTGGGTTGATTTTCATGAAGAGACTCGTCCCAATTCGTTGGGACCCAGCAATTCAAACTTTGCCGCTCGCTGAAGGTTTGATGAACGCTTGGAAAGGCGAGAAGTTGCTGGCATCGGACGAACCGAGATGGCTGGCAATTCGTTGGCAACGACCCGTCGTTTGGCTGCCATGCCACCGAGAAGATTGGCAGCGGTTGAAATTGACCGAGAAAGTCACCCATATCTGGCTCAGCCCTGGCGCTTTGATGCAAGTTGGCGGCGATGCCGACACATTGCTTCGCAAAACTTTGCTCTTGGGACTGCCTTTCCTTGACCGCTACTACCCAACCCTTTTGAGGGCGCCGCGAGTTTTGATGCCCACACCTTTCCTGATTGCAGGGAAACCTCAAACCAACAACCGACCGAGACTTGACAAGTCGTTGGAAGCAATGTCGGTGGACGAGTTGGTCAAAAAAGCCTTGGAACATCAACAGCGCAAGGAATACGCTCAAGCGGAACGGTTGCTTTTCGCCGCTCTGATGAAGCAGCCTTCAGATTCGGGTAAGATGGGCGCAATTTTCTTCTACTTGGGCGGGATTTGGATTGAGCGTGAACTTTACCCTTTGGCGATAAGGGCTTTGCAAGCCGCATGGGGCGAAACGCCCGGTCACTTCGCCGTCGCCAACAATCTGGCTTGGTCATACCTGCAACATTATGAGCGGTTGAGTCAACTGCCTCAGCAACCGCCGTTTCTGGGAACATTACTTGCAGCAGCGGAACAGTGGGCAGAAAGAGCTTTAGCCAATTGCCCGCCAGAACCACAAATTCGCGCCCATGTTCTGGACACTGCCGCTTGGGTTGATTTCCTGCAAGGGCGAACGAAAGCAGGACGAGGGCAAGACCGGTGGCGACTTCGCCGAGCATTGAGCCGCTTAGAAGAGGCATATCGCCTCGCACCTGACAACAAACTAATCCGAGAACACCTCGCAGCCGTCTACACGGAATTGGGCATGAGCGAAAAAGCAGAGCGCCTTCTCTCGGCAAAGTGATTAGATTGACAGGGAGCATGGGGCACGGGGCATGGAGAGACGGAGAAGCGGAGAAACGGTGACGCGGAGAATTTACGCTTTACGCTTCACGAGTTACGCTTCACGCATCACGAATCACGCTTCACGCATTGACCTCCCATGCAAAAACTTGACATCCTCAAACAATCTTTGGAGCAAGTGAAGCGGTGGCGCTGTCCGCCTCACTGGCAGCCTGACGATTG
>Ga0079997_117628_pt1 | contig 49527 bp, 37 predicted proteins | sample PerSpoCPS_CMetaG_FD_69200 | JGI IMG/M metagenome (GOLD analysis project Ga0079997, IMG submission 69200) | Archaeal communities from Yellowstone National Park, Wyoming, USA - Perpetual Spouter C (PS_C) MetaG (SPADES assembly) (version 2) | ecosystem: Environmental > Aquatic > Thermal springs >... | reverse complement strand
CGCTGGTCCCACGGCGTACGGCCACCCGCCGCCTCAGCAGTCCCGATGCGCGCACCCGCCGCCTCGTCCGGCGGAACGTCGGAAGACCTCCAGCAAATTCCGTGCCACTCCATCCCCCGCCCACCCCCAAGGCCGTCCGGCCTGTCCATCCTGCATTCTGGGCCTCGCATCCCCCCCAAAGGTCTCCCGTCTTCCGTCGCCGGATGTGTCTACGCCGTTGGACAGGGTGTCGATTCGGGTCGACATGCGCTTTTCCAGGCCACGCCGTGAAAAAACCGCCTCTTCCGTTCCGGCGGGTGTCGATTCCGCTGGACACTCCGGACCCCCTTTCAAGTCTCCCGACCCGCTAAACAAGTACATCCTGCACAGTGGGAGTGTGCGGACTGAGAATGTGCATCACCTCAAACAGCCGCTGCGCCTGACGGAAAAGTCGAAGTGCCCGGTCGTCGTAGATCGTTGCGGACGCTTGCTGGGCAATCTCCTGGCGCACTGGCCTCAGGAAAAGTAAGCGCCGCTCGGGCATTCTTACGGCGAGTAACGAGTAGGGACGACCGGTCGGTCGCCCCTACCACTCACCCCTCGTCACTCGCGGCCTGTCTAACGCCGAGGGCCGGATACCGGGAAACGTACCCACCGGGTTTAATCCTGCATCCTGCATCTTGCATCCTGCATCTTGCATCCTGTATCCTGCATTCGGTAGGGCGCATCCTGCGCTTCGGGGACCATGGACCGCTTTGTCCACCTGCACGTCCATTCGGACTACAGCTTCCAGGACGGCCTGTGTCCGATCCCCCTCCTCGTCCGACGGGTCGCCGAAATGGGCCAGCCGGCCGTCGCCCTGACGGACCACGGAAACCTCCACGGGATGATCGAGTTCTTAGAAGCTTGCGAGCAGGTCGGGATTCGGGGGATCCCGGGCTGTGAGTTCTACGTCGCCCCGGGGGACCGGCGAGACCGGACGCCCGTAGCCGGCGAGGGCCGGGAGCCGAAGTACTTTCACCTGACCGTCCTGGCTCAGGACGAGACGGGGTGGCGAAACCTCCTATGGCTGGCCTCGGCGGCGTTTCTGGAGGGTTTCTATCATCGGCCCCGCATCGACAAGGCCCTGCTCCAGACTTACGCCCAAGGCCTCATCGGCCTCAGCGGATGCCTCCAGGGAGAGATCGCCCAATGCCTTCTCCAGGGCGGCTCGATGGAGGAAGCCATCCGCCTGGTGGAAACGTATCAGGCCATCTTTGGGCGGGACAACTTCTTCCTCGAACTTCAATTCCACGGTTTGGAAGAGGACTTGTACCTGAACCAGCGGTTGTTAGAGCTGGCCCGCCGGACGGGCGTTCCCCTCGTCATCACCAATGACGCCCATTATATCCGTCGTTCCGACCATGAGCTCCACGAAATCCGCGTCCGCATCCAGACGAACACGCCGGTCCCCGAGCCCGTGCCCCTGGGGTTCAAGACGCCGGAGTTCTATTTGAAGAACCGCATGGAGATGGCCGAGACCTTCCATCAGATGGTTGAGCAGTACCACGTGCCGATGACGTCGGCCGAGATCGAAGAGGCTTTGAACATGACGCTGGCGATCGCCGAACGCTGTCAGGTCCGCCTGCCTCCCAAGTCGTACAAGCTCCCCCACTTTCCGGTTCCGCCCGGGGAGACGGTCGACACCTACTTCGAGAAGGAGGTCCGCCGTCGCTTCGAGACGGAACGCCTCCCCTACCTGCGGGCGATGGCCGAGGCCGGTCAACTCCGACGGCCCCTGGAGAGGTACTTCGAACGGCTGGATTACGAAATCGCCATGATCCGCCGGATGGGCTTTGCGGGGTACTTCCTGATCGTGGCCGACTTCATCGGATGGGCCAAGGCTCAGGGGATTCCCGTCGGACCCGGCCGGGGGTCTGTCGCCGGCAGTTTGGTCGCCTACGCCCTGGGCATCACGGAGATCGACCCCCTGCAATACGACCTCCTGTTCGAGCGGTTCCTGAACCCCGACCGTGTCACGCTCCCCGACATCGACGTGGACTTCTGTGCCCAGCGTCGGGACCAGGTCATCGCCTACGTCCGCCAGAAATACGGGTCGGACAGCGTCGCTCAGATCATCACCTTCCAGACGATGGCCGCCCGGGGTGCCATCCGGGACGTCGGCCGGGTCTTGCGCATCGATCTGGGACGGGTCGACCGCATCGCCAAGATGGTCCCGATGGGCCCGGGCATCACGCTGGCGAAGGTCCTGGAAACGGACCCGGAGCTCCGCCGGCTGGCCGAACGGGGAACTCCCGAGGAACGGAAACTCCTCCACTACGCCCGGGCCCTCGAGGGGATTGCCAAGAACTCCGGGACCCACGCGGCGGGGATCGTCATCGCCCCGGGCCGCCTGTTGGACTCTGTGCCCCTCTGTCGCTCGAAGGAAGGCGACGTCGTGACCCAGTTCGACATGAATGGTCTGGAGCGGCTGGGCCTCCTGAAGATGGACTTTCTGGGCCTTATGAACTTGACGATCATCGACGACTGCCTGCGACGCATCGAACGGCGCACGGGCCAGCGCATCGACCTCCACCGGATTCCCCTGGACGACCCCCAGGTCATGGACCTCTTCTGCGAGGGCCGGACGAACGGGGTGTTCCAGTTTGAGAGTAGCGGGATGAAGGACCTGCTCCGGCGGTTTAAGCCGAGGCGGTTCGAGGACCTCATCGCCCTGAATGCCCTCTTTCGACCGGGTCCCATGCAGATGCTGGACGACTTCATCGAGCGCCGCCACGGGCGGAAGCCCATCGAGTATGACCTGCCCGAGCTCGAGCCGATCCTGGCCGAGACATACGGCGTCATCGTGTACCAAGAGCAGGCCATGCGGATCGCCGCCGAGGTCGCCGGCTTCACGATGGCCGAGGCCGACAACCTGCGTCGGGCGATGGCCAAAAAGAAGCGGGACGAGATGGACCGCCTCCGGCCCCGCTTCGTCGAGGGGGCCGTCGCCCGGGGTGTGCCCCGGGAGAAGGCCGAGCGGCTCTTCGAGACCCTGGAAAAGTTTGCCGAATACGCCTTTAACAAGTCCCACAGTTGCGCCTATGCCCTGATCGCTTACCAGACGGCCTACCTGAAGGTCCACTACCCCGTCTACTACATGGCCGCCCTCCTGAGCAACCGGATGCACCACCAGGACGAACTCACGCGATACCTCCGGGAGTGCCGAGAGATGGGTCTTTCGGTCCTGCCTCCCAGCATCAACGAGAGCGAGGCGGACTTCACGATTATCGACGATCGGACCATCCGTTTCGGCCTGGCCGGCATCAAGGGCGTCGGCCCGGCCGTCGTCCAAGCCATCCTGGAGGCCCGTCAGCGGGCCGGCCGCTTCGTCTCCTTCCTCCACTTCGTCGAGTCCGTCGACGCCCGAGCCGTCAACCGACGGTCCATCGAGGCCCTCATCAAGGCCGGGGCCTTCGATGAATTTGGCCACACCCGACGGGCCCTGATGGAAGCCCTCGAAGGCGTCCTCGACCGGGCGGCCCGGCAGGCCGGGGCCGGTCGGGTCCGCGCCGTTCCCCTGGCGAGCCTGGCCGGTCTGCCGGGCGTCGCTACCTTGCCCGTCATGAACCACGACATCCCCCCGAAACCCGAGTGGGACGACGTCCAGAAGCTCCAGTACGAGCGGGAGGCCCTCGGCGTCTACCTGACCGGCCACCCCTGCGAGCGCTACGAGGCCGAGTTGGCCCACTACCGTCGCCAGAACGTCGAACAGCTCGACAGTAGCCTCGACGGCAAGACCGTCCGGCTGGCCGGCATCCTGACGTCGGTCGAGGTCAAGAAGAGCAAGCGGGGCGTCCGCTATGCCACGCTCCGCCTGGAAGACCTCACCGGCGGCATCGACGTCTGGGTCCCGCCCCAGACGCTGGAGACCCTGGAAGACGTCTTGCGGGAGGACCTGCCCGTCGTCCTGGACGGTAGCCTCGAGGCGGACGAGGGCACGCGGCGGGTGATGGCCCAGGAGGTCTGGACGCTGGCCCAGGCCCGGGAACGACTCGCCCAGAGGCTCCGGATCGCCGTACGCCTCGTCGGGGCTCCGCCCTCGGCCCCGGAACGCCTGGCCGCCCTCCTTCAGGAGCACGCCGGGACCACGGCCGTCGAGCTGGAGCTTCGTAAGCCCGGCAAGTTCACCGCCGTCCTCCGGCTCCCCCATCGCGTCCGGGTCCATGAAGACCTGCTCCGTCAGCTCCAGGACCTCTTTGGAGCCGACAGCGTGCAGATCATGTAAGAAAGTGACGGAGTAATGGAGTGACGAAGTGACGGAAGGGTGCGGGTAATGGGCTCGTTCGGCGAGCCCACGGGGGCCCGCACCTGACCATCGCTCTATTGCCGTACTGCCGAATCCTGTCCTTGATCCCTGGAGTGCGCCGATGACACCGACGTGGAGGGTTTGGATGGTCCGTATCGTCGGTGTTGGAAGCCTCCTGGGGGCTCTGGGCTTCGCTTGCTCGGAGACCTCGACCCTGCGGTCGGCCCGGGTCCACGTGGAAGGCGAATCGATCATGGGACTTCAATACCGCAAGGACGTGAACCTGGTGAGGGCATCCGACCAAGACTACGGGGTCCACTATGTCTGCGAAGCCCGCCCCGGCTTTGAGGACCGGTGTCCCTGTCGGGAGGCCGTCCGACGGGTAGCGGCCTCTGTCGTAGAAGAGTTTGTCCGCCAGGTCCAGGCTTTGCGGGACGAGGGCGAGGCGGCCCGGTGCTGTGACCATCCCTGGACGGAAATCGAGCTGGTCTTTGCCGATGACCGCCGCGAGCGTCGCACGGTTGCCTTCGAGCCGATCGCCGTCGAGACGGTCTTGGGGTTGGAGTGCTCGGGTAATGAGTGACGAGTAACGGCTGACAGGGTGATAAAGGGACGGAGCAACGTCGTTACGGGCGCAGGGATCGGGAGAGGCGGGCAGTAAGAAAGTGACGGGTAACGAGTGTTATGGACCTTCGTTTTGAAAAAAATGTTAGGGTTCCCCATGGAGAGCGGATAGTGCTCTGTTAAGATTTGAAATGGGGGAATGGGGCATGGGTGTCAGGTACCAGGTTCCGGGTACCGGGTAGCCGGGATCCAAACCCTTCCTATCCTGCATCGTGCATCCTGTATCCTGCATCCATATCTTAACAAGGCAATAGTGTCTTGCCCCGTGTACTCAACGAGAGTATCTGTTTAACGTCTCCGATGGCCCAAGACAATGGCCGGACCCCGGCGTAGCGTCCAGGGGCCTCTTCCCCCGGCGAGTCCTCCCCCCTTCGCACGCGGGCCCTCCCCCGCCGCCACCGCCGCAAAACCCATGCCACCACCGGCAGATACACGCCTCCCGCCCACCCGCATCCGCAGGTCCCACGGCGTACGGCCACCCGCCGCCTCAGCAGTCCCGATGCGCGCACCCGCCGCCTCGTCCGGCGGAACGTCGGAAGACCTCCAGCAAATTCCGTGCCACTCCATCCCCCACCTACCCCCCAGAGGCCGTCCCGCCCTGTCCATCCTGCATTCCGGGCCTCGCATCCCCCCAAAGGTCTCCCGTCTCCCGTCGCCGGAAGTGTCTACGCCGTTGGACAGGGTGTTGATTCGGGTCGACACGCGCTTTTCCAGGCCACGCCGTGAAAAACCGCTTCTTCCGTCCCGGCGGGTGTCGACTCCGTTGGACACTTCGGACCCCTGGCGGGCCTCCCAACTCGCTAAACGGGTACCAACGAGGCCATACGGCCGTGCGGGTAGCGATTTATGACTCATCACTTCATTACTTCGTCACTCCGTCACTTCGTCACCTTCTTAGATCGTCAAATTTTGAATAAATTCCGAAAGGGCGCGTTCGGCAGACTGCAACTGCTTCTTCAGGGTGTCGACGGCGCGGCGGGCCTCCTCGATCTCCCGTTCCTGCTGAGTCAGCTTCTCCACATACTGCTTGTAGAGGTCAGAGGCGCGGTCTAACTCCTTCATGTTGGCCCGGATGCGCTCTTGGTCGCGCTCGATGGCCCGAATCCGTTCCTGCTGGACCTTGATCGAGTCCCGAAGTTCGTCGATTTGATTCCGGCGTTGGAGAATCGTTTGGAGTGCTTGGCGCACCGCCTCGTTCGCCTGGGCGCTACGGAGCAAAATCTGGAGGGTATCGATGTCCTCATCCAGCAAGGCATAGTGCTCCTCCACCGTCCGTTCCTCGACGACCTGCAGGGTAGCGGTCTGACCCGACTCGACGGACACCCGGAAGCGGTGGAAGCTACGTGTGCGCTCCGCCGGCTTAGGCTCGATCAACTCCCAATCCCCCTCATGGGGCTGTTCCACCAGGACCCCACGCGTTCGGCGGTCTCGGTTGGTCAGGGTGTAGCGGTTGGTGCGCCGTTGCCGGATCTGCCGTTGGAGCACGCCGCGATGGATTCGGAGGGTGAGGATTTGCGCCGGACTATCCTGCAGTTCGCGACGGACCTCCACGCCCCAGTCGAGGGCGTAGGTGAGGATGCGCTCGCCCTTCGGTTCGACCGTATCCATGAGGGCGTCGCCCCCATAGGAATCCCCATAGTAGACGGTGACGGGACCTTCCATGAGGGTCAGGTCCGTCGTGTTCGTCAGGCGGACGCCAAAGAAGGGATGCGCCGCGTGCCGGGCTGGGTTGTAGAGGGCGATGGGTTCCGCCTCCACCGTTTGGTTGACCACGGGTAACATGGCGGACTGCTGTCGGTCGATGGAGACGGGGACCTGGACGCGATATTCAAACAGGGCACCCCGCTCCTGGCCGACAGCCATCTCTTCGACACTGCGTCGCATTCCCTCCTCGAACGCCACGTCTGCGACGATGGACCTCGGAAGTGGCATCTTCGCCGCCGCCTCTGGCTTCACCCTTTCTATCTTCATCTCCGGGGCCTGTGCGTGAGGCGGTGGCGGGGCCGCCTGGGCCGCCTCCGGGATAAAGGGCTGTAACTCCTCCTCGGCGGTGGGGCGAATCACGGGACGACGGCGGTAGAACGGCTCGTAGAGGTTCTGAATAAAGCTGATGGGCCGGCCCGAGACCAGCGACACCTGGACATTTCGCCAGTCCTCGTCGGTCGTGTTCTCCACGATGGCCCAGCCCTGGAGCAGGGGTTTGCCCCGCTCGGGCAGGACGAGGCGGTAGGTCATCTTCCAGACGGGCATCTCCATCAGATAGCCGACCCGGACCCGTCGGCGCCCGCTCCCCTCGAAGCGCAACTGGACGGCTTTGCGCACATTGTCCAATCCCCCGGCAAGCGTTTGGAGCGCGCCCGTCAATTCGTTTTGGAGGCGTTCATCCAGCAGGCGGATGCTCTTCACCGAATCGAGGGAGACGGCCTGGATCCCCTGCTCGGTGAGCAGGTTCAAGAACGATTCCTCTTCCCCACGGGGGCCCTTTTCCGAACCCGTCGGTTGAGGGTCGAGCGACGGGACGGGGCGCACCGTCCGAGTCTCTACGCTCAGGACGTGGCCCCGCAAGGCGGCGTCGGAAGTCTGGACCTCCACGGGTATGCCGCGCAATCGGGCCAGTAGTTGCGCCCGCGAGGGGTTATCCGCAATGTCGATGGCATAGGAGCTGAGCGTGCGCGACAGGGGATCGCGCGGCGCATACTGCACCGGCTGGACACGCCCACCGTCCAGGTCGATGAGGACCATCGATTTGAGTAGGTCGTTCATCTGGGAGTCGCGTAGCCGGAGGGTAAGGGTCACGTTCCCCTCCACCGTGCCCGTTCGCTCGACATAACCCACGCCGCTCCGGAACAACACCACGCGCGTGATGGGTAGCGACTCCTGGGACCATGCTCCTGTAGCGAGCACCGATCCGGCGGCCACCAAGGCCGCTTCGAGGGTCTTTCGCTTCTTCATGGTCCACCTCCCGCTCGGTACGGAGTGACAAAGGGGCGGGGCGAAAATGAGAAACCCTTACTCCAAGGGTATATTCTCAATCTCAACAAAGCAATAGGGTCCTGTTATGGAAGCGGGGGAATAGGGCAATAGGGCAGTAAGGCGGTAAGGCAATAGGGCAATAGGGCAGTAAGGCAATAGGGCATAAGGGGGGGGGGATGATGGACGGCTCGCTACCCGTCACTCGTTACCCGTCCCTTCGTCCCTCCCCTTTGGGCCTCTCGGGCAATGGCCCCTATATAGAGGCCAAAGAACACCGTATGGAGAAGACCCGTCGGCCATCCCGTCCAGGCCCACAGGTCAGGCGCCTTCGCCACGACGGCGTCCCCGATGAGGCGGAGGACCGTCATACCCTGAAACAGTGCAAAGAGACCGACCGGTACCCGACGGACCGGCGGGCCCCCGGATACGGCCGGTAGGATGACCGGGGCATGGGCCAGAATCATCGTGAAGATAAAGCCCAAACCGATGGCGTGATAGGTCATGTCTTTCGCCGTCGCCGGCAGGAAGTCCCATCCGATCAGGAGGGCCGCCCCGAGGCCCATCCACGCATAGGCGACCAGCAGGGCCTTGGCCAGGAACCCGTATAACGGCGGCCGACCGCCCGGTGGCATATCGGCACCGCCCCGCAAGAGCCGTAGAGCGAACCGTACCGCCGCATCGTGGGCCAGGACGCCCCCCATCTCCAGGGCCGTCGCAAGACCCAGAAGCGGAAGCGGCAGGGGTCCCCAAAGGACCGAAGCACCCAGTAAGGCCATCCAGGCCAACAGACCCATCCAGACGACCCGAGGACCGCGGGCCGGGCTCCGCAAGAGGAACTCCAGTCGCTCGACGGCGATGACACCGGCGATGGCCCCCAGGCCGGCCAGGGCGACGTCCGGACGACCGGTCAGACCACCCGGCCGTGTGACCGCCAGCGCCAGGAGACCCAGAGCGACGATCTCGACAAGGGGCTTTTCCAACGTCCGGTATATCCGCGCGGCCCGTGCCCGGTGTACGGTCCAGCCAAGCCATCCCAGGGTCACGGCCCATCGGGCGATGGCCCATTCCGTATGGGCTGTCAGGGCTCCGAGGGCATAGACGAAGGGCACCCACGCCAGTCCCCCCGGCGGCAGGGTCACCATCCGCTCGACCATGATCAGGACGGCCAGAAAACCGCCGACCATCCAGTGTCCATGAGGCGGCACCACGGGCGGGACGGGCGGGACCGGAAAGCCTCGGGTCGCCGCCAACCGCCAGATGCCCGTCAGGACGGCCCCCAAGAAGCAGACGGCCCCGACCGCCATGGCCGCCCGTAAGGCGGGCGGCGGCATCCGAAGCGCAGGGACACTTCCGGCCTCGGGTCTCACGGCAGACCCCCACGCGTGAGCGTCACGCCCAGGTAGAAGACGGCGAGGGTCAGGAGCACGACCAGACGTCCGACCCAGGCGGCCGCCGGTCGGACCCACCGGAGGGACGGATCGCTGGGGTCGGTCTGCCACCCCCGGGTCACCCGAGGTCCGAACCATAGGTCATGGAGTAGGTTCAGTCCGACGATGCCCCCAATCAGGCCCAGCTTCCAGGCCAGGGCCCGACCGAAGGGGCCGGCCCATATCTGGCCGGAGACGACGTGGGACCATCCGAAACCCAAGGCCGCCAGGTTGTGCAGACCCGTCAGGACCAGGACGGCCAGGGCCGCCCACCCGATCCAGCGAATCCGCAGACCGACAGCATGGAGGATGGGCCCATACACGGTCTGGTATTCTGGCCGCCGCAGGACTGGGAGGACCCCCAGGGCCAGAAAGACCATACTCCCGAGCCATACGGCGGCCGCCACGACGTGAAGCCACACGAACAGGACCCGCATGTTGAACGCACTCCTCCCCAGTTCCGGCCGTTCGGCAATTCGGCATTATGGCTATGATTCGAGTACCTGGCTCGACGGATGGCGTGGATCCGATTCCATCCAACTACGTAACTCCTAAAATTATTACCCTTTACTCATCACTCCGTCACTTCGTTACTTCGTCACTCCGTCACTTCTGGTAGTGTCCAACTATAACGGATAGACCCCATGGAGGGCCATCGGGCAGATCGGCCGTAAGGCTGGAATCCAGAGTGACGAAGGGACGGTATGATCCTGCGGGACCTCGGTTCCAAGGAGTGCATTTGGCCATTGGGCATCCCGGTAGTCCCCATGGAAGCCCCGCACGCAAGGGCGGGGTCGCGGATTCCCCGCCGGAAGACCCCGTCCCAGCGGGCGGGGAGACGTTACGGTAGGTCCGGGGGAGCGGTGGTCAGAGCTCGGCGGGCGGCTTCGTAGCGGGCTTGCAGGGCGTCCGGTACGTCGGCCGGGTGGAGGCTCTCCAGGTTGATGGCTACATTCGCCAGGGCGGCCGTTAGACCGGCTCGGGCCACGGCGTAAGCCGTCTGGACGTCCGAGCGCATCGAGGGCAGACCGTGGGCGACGAGTTCCTGACAGGCTTGAAGGACCTGGACACACAGCTCGGCGACTTCCAGGGGGACATGGGTGGCCTGCAGAATCGCCGTCCGAAGGGCCTCGGCGCGAGCCTGGCGCTGAGCCTCCGTCTCTTTGGGCTGGCGGAGAGCCTGAACGACGGCATCGAAGGCCCGAACGTCTTCATCGACCAGGGCCAGGGCCCGAAGTTTCCAGCCGGCCACGCGGCAGGCTATCTCGGGAAATCGGCTCCGCCAATCCGGTTCGATCTTCGGAGACTGGGCGCTTCGCAGGGCATACATCTGCAGGAGGGCCGCGCCGAAGGCGGCCGACAGGGCCGCGACCGATCCCCCGCCGGGCGTAGGCTCGGCCGAGGCGACGGCCTCGACGAAGTCTCGTACGGTTCGGTCGACCCAAGCCATCGTCTACTCCGCCCCTTTCCCATGAATGAGGGGGACCCGAAAGTGATCGACCCGGTACCAGGCCCATCGGCCCGAGCGAGCCTCGAGGATCCCATAGGGGAATTCCCGTTCTAACCGGAACGTCCAGGTCTGGCCGTCGCCGGGCTCCGCGACTTCGATCGTCCATGCCTCGGCATCCGCCTCGATGCGGGTGACGGAATAGGCCCGCATGACAGCCCGCATCGACTCCCGCGTGGGGTCGACCGGCAGGAGACGGACGAGGACCCACAGGCTCCAGGCGAACGGCCACGGACCGGCCGATGAGACCGCCTCCCGGGCTACGGCAAGGCGGTCGCCGTCCCAGAGGGCCTCATAGGTCAGCGACGGCATGTCCGCCAGCGTCGGCATCTGCCAATGACGAATCCAGACATGACGTTCCTCAGGGCGGACTTCCCACTGCAGGACATGCCACAGGAGGGGTCGGCCCTCATAGTCCACACGGTACACATTCCACTCGGGACCGGCCATCCAATACGGCTCCTGGACCCAACTGGAGACGACAAAACGATGGGAGCTTAACGAACCAGCTCCCCAGGGGCCCAGGAGTAGCAGGATCAGGATACCCCAACGGCCGGCCGCCGTCTTCCGGCGCAACGGTATGTTCACGAATCGACCTCCCGATGGGTTCGATTGGACTTCGTTTTGAAAAAGGTCTGGGATTCTCCATGAAGAGCCGGTGGGGTCTCACCCCGTGTACCCAACGGGGCAGTACGGTAGTGCTCTGTTAAGATATGGATGCAGGATGCAAGATGCAGGATGCAGGATAGGAAGGGATCGGTTACCTGGTACCCGGAACCCGGTACCTGGTACCCCACCTCATTCCCACATATCAAATCTTAACAAGTTATTCGTGTTGCTTCTGGGTCTCCTTTTCCCACACGGCCAGTCGGGCCAGGGCTCGACGGAGTTGCTCCATCTCGGACTCGACGTCTACGTCCGGATTCTTGCTCCGCAAGCGCTCCTCGGCCCGCTGTTTGGCCTTCAGGATAGCCTCCGGGTCGATGTCGACCACCGAGGCGGCCGTCTCGGCCAGGACGATGACCCGGTCTGGCAAGACCTCGGCGAACCCCCACTCGACGACCAGATGCGTCCACCGGCGGCCTTGGCGGTAGGCGACTTCTCCGATCGTCAGGGTCGTCAGGAGGGGCCGGTGACCGGGTAGGATCCCCAATTGACCCAGTTCCCCGGGCAGGAGGACCTCATCGACCTCGGCGCTGACCAGCTGACGGTACGGCGTGACGACGGTCAGGTGAATCTTCTCAGGTAGCTTGGCAGGCATAGTCATCCCCTTCCCATCTGTCGGCCCTACGGCAGTAGGGCAATTCGGCAGTGGGACAATGAATGATTACCCGTTACTCGTCACCCGTCACTCGTTACTCGTCACTCCGTCACTTCGTCACCCCGTCCCTCCATCCAAGACTGACATCACCGCATCAGCCGCTTGGCCTGGTCGACGGCTTCGTTGATGTCCCCGACCATGTAAAAGGCGGCTTCCGGAAGCTCATCGAATTCGCCCTCCACGAGGCGGCGGAAGCCCTCGACGGTGTCCTTCACCTTAACATAGCGGCCCTGTCGGCCCGTGAACTGCTCGGCGACGTGGAAGGGCTGGGACAGGAATCGTTGGATCTTTCGGGCCCGGGCGACGATCAGCTTGTCCTCTTCGCTCAGTTCGTCGATGCCCAAGATGGCGATGATCTCCTGGAGTTCCCGGTAGCGTTGGAGGACCTGTTGGACCTTTCGGGCGACCTCGTAGTGCTCCGGGCCGACCACGCGGGGGTCCAAAATTCGGGACGTCGAGGCCAGGGGGTCGACGGCTGGATAGATGCCCAGCTCCGCGATCTGCCGGGACAGGACGGTCGTCGCGTCCAGGTGGGCGAAGGTCGTCGCCGGAGCCGGGTCCGTCAGGTCGTCAGCCGGGACGTAAATGGCCTGGACCGACGTGATGGACCCCTTCAGCGTGGACGTGATGCGTTCCTGGAGTTCGCCCATCTCGGTCGCCAGCGTCGGCTGGTATCCGACGGCCGAGGGCATCCGGCCCAGGAGGGCCGAGACCTCGCTACCGGCCTGGGCAAACCGGAAGATGTTGTCGATGAACAGGAGGACGTCCTGATGTTCCTCGTCCCGGAAGTACTCGGCCATCGTCAGGGCCGTCAGGCCGACCCGCAGACGGGCTCCCGGGGGTTCCGTCATCTGGCCGTAAACGAGGACGGCCTGCTGAAGGACGCCCGAGTGCTTCATTTCCAGCCAGAGGTCGTTGCCCTCCCGGGTCCGCTCGCCGACGCCTCCAAAGACCGAGACGCCTTTGTGGTACTTGGCGATGTTGTGGATGAGCTCCATGATGATGACCGTCTTGCCGACGCCGGCCCCCCCAAACAGGCCGACCTTGCCGCCCTTGAGATACGGCTCCAGGAGGTCGATGACCTTGATGCCCGTCTCGAGCATCTCCATCCGGGTGTTCTGTTCCAAGAGTTTTGGGGCCTCCCGGTGAATCGGGTAGAACTTCGTCGCACCCTGAATGGGGCCCAGTTTATCGACGGGCTGACCGAGGACGTTCAGGACCCGGCCGAGCGTCGGAGGCCCGACGGGCACGGTGATGGGGCCGCCCGTATCATAAACCCGCATCCCCCGGACGACGCCCTCCGTCGGTTGCATGGCGACACAGCGGACACGGTTCTCGCCCAAGTGCTGTTCGACCTCGACGGTGATGTCCACGGGGTGGACGCCGAGTTCATCGTCCCAGATGCGGAGGGCATTGTAGATGGCCGGTAATTGGCCCTCCTCAAATTCGACGTCGATGACGGGTCCAATGACCTGGACGACTCGGCCGACGCTGACGTATGGAAAGTCCGGTGTCCGTCCCATCGTCTGTCTCCTTTTCGGGGAATTCAACGAGTGGGCAGGAAACGCCCCGCCCACGGATGGGGGGAATCCGGGTAGAAACGCAAATCATCATAGGCCTTTCTTGGGGGGCCTGCAAGTCCCCCAAGCGTCTCGTCCCCACCGGCCTAAATTCGAAGGAGAGGCACGTGGGCCGGAGGGGCCCGATGAGGCGGGTCCGATGGGTCGGCATGGCCGTCCTGATGGGTCTCGGCATGGGAATTCCCCTTCCCCCGGGACCGGCCGTATCGGCCCCGCTCCTGGTCGACCTGCAGGTCGGAGCGTTTTACTACCCCTGGTATCGACGGCGTCTTTGGCCGTCGGCCCACTACCGGGCCGTCCCGGCCTATGGTCTCTACAGTTCGATGGACCCGACCGTCGTCCGGCAACAGGTCGCCGACGCCTATACCCACGGCGTCCGAGTCTGGGCCATCGCTTACTACTACGGGCCTCAGGGGTACAACCTGGACGAGGTCCGATTCGTCATCGCCCAACTGGAAGGCCTGGCGGCCCGGTACCCCCTGCGCTTTGCCATCTTCTATGACCCGTCCGTCTCCCTGTACTGGCAGTGTGACGTCCATGTCCCCGAGGAGGGAATCCTCTTCAACCACCCGAACCCCCAGAAGCGAACCTGCATCCACCGGAGTTTTCGGGACGCCATTCAAACCCTCCGGGACCAGCCCGGCCTGTTGACCCACCCGCAGTACTTGCGGGTCCGAGGGCGTCCCGCCCTGCTGATTTACCTGACCCGCACCTGGCGGGGCCGTTCGGGTGACCCCGGTTGCCCATTTCCCGGCGATGAATGCTCCTATCAGGGCGCCATCCGGTCCATCCGCTACCAGACGGGGCGGGCTTACGGCGGACCCCTCTACCTCATCGGCGACGAGGTCTGCGGGGCTTCTCCCGACGCATGGGTCGAGGACCGTATCGCCGAACTGGATGCCGTCACGGCCTTCGGGACGGCCTGCGCCCCGGCCCTGGGCGAGTCCCAGGTCGTGACGGTCGCCGACCGGAGTTTCACCATCCAGCAGGCGTGGCGGGACCGCGTGACCCAAATCCGTAACCGATATACGGGGGAACCCGTCGCCTTCATGCCGGCCGTCTTCGCCCAGTACGATGAGGGCCACCTCCCGAAACGGCCCAAACTGAAGCCCGTCACTCCGGACGTCTATTCGTCGGCCAACTTCTTCGACGACGCCGGGGGCGCCGGCTTTGCCTACGCCCTCCGGCGGCTCCTCCCCCTGGCGACGGAGGCCGAGCCCGGCCGTGGATTCGCATGGCTGACGACCTGGAACGAGTGGTACGAAACGAGTGCCGTCGAACCGGCCGCCCGACCCGCCATGACCTGCCGTTGGCCCAACCACTGCTTCCGCTACGCCTGGGGCCTCCGTTTCTTGGAAGTCCTCCGAACGGTCCTCGAAACGCCCCGCCCCGAGTGGCCCCCGCCGGTTATCCGACGCATCACGCCCGCCGTCACGACGATGGACGCCCAGGCCTGGATCGTCGTCGAAGGGGAGAACTTCGTCGTCAGCGACCCGGGCGCATGGGTCTACCTCATCACCCGCGACCTCGGCGAGGCCGACGCCTTCAGCGTGTGGGACGTCCAGCGGGTATCTTCGGGCCTCCTCCAGGCCCGTCTGCCGCCGTGGGACTTCGGCGAAAGGGCTCAAGTTCGCGTCATTAACCCCGACGGTCAAGTCAGCGAGCCCTTCGACCTACGGATCTTGCCCCTCGTCTGGACGGTCACCGGTCCGCCGGCCGCCTGCGTCGGTTCGACGGCGACGGTAACGGCCGTCCTTGCCAATGTCTACGGCCCCGGCCGGGCCACGGCCTGGCTGAACCTCCAGACGCCAGCCGACCTCCCCGTGCTGTCTGCCAATCCCGTCTCCGTGGACGCCGGACCTGGTCAGCGGGTGGACGTGGCCTGGGTCGTGCGTCTGCCAAGCACTCCCCGCACCTTCGACCTGACCGTCCGGGCGGACATCCAGTACTGTACGCCCTCGGGCGAGTGCGTCCCCCTGACCCAGACCCGGACGTTCCGCCTGACCCTAAAGGCCGGTCCGACCTTCGCCGACGTCCCCTGCCATCATCCCTTCTTCGGTTTCATCGAGCGCCTGGCCGAGGCGGGCGTGGCGGAGCCCTGCGACACGAATCCCCGCCGGTTCTGTCCAGAACGGCCGGTTACCCGGGCCCAGATGGCCGCCTGGTTGACCCGCCTCCGGGGGGACGAGCCCGAATCGCCCTGCCAGCCGGGATTCCCGGACCTGACGGGCCATCCCCTCTGCGGAGCCGTCGAAAATCTGCAACTCCAGGGGATTTCGGAGGCCTGCGACCTCCGCCTCTGCCCCCAGGTCGCCGGCGGCCTGCGGTGTTCCCTGCACCCCGACTGCGACTCGAGGCCCGACGTCGTCGAGGGGACGTGTTTCTGTCCGGACCTCCCCATCGCCCAGAAGACGGCCCTCTTGTGGATCCTCCGAAGCCTGCGCCGGCAGGCCGTCCGGTGCGTCCTCTGCGACCCGACCTCTGCGGCCGACACGCCCGACCGCCCCCTCATGGCCTGGCTGGAGCGGGCGTACCTGATGGGCATCCTGGACGTATTTCCGGAGTCGCCGACCGACCCCCTTGAGGCCCGCCTCGGACGGTGGAACGGACCGATCGGCCGGGGCCGCCTGGCGGTGTGGCTCGTGCGGGCGTTTCAGGAAGGACGATAGCGGACCATCGAGCCGTGAGGCAGGAAGACCCTACGGCCATCAGGCCGCAGGGCGATGGGGTCGTTCGCAGGTACCAGGCACCCAACACCTGGTACCGGATACCCGGTACCGGATTGACGCCGAGGGCCGAATACCGAGCACCGAAGACCGAGCCTGGGGACCGGGCAACGGAAAACGCGCCCACGGGTTCCGCATCCTGTATCCTCCATCCAATCCTCCATCACCCCATTCGTACCCCCCTCGAGCGAACGGGGTCGGGTCCCCTAACCCCCTTCTCTCTGCCCCTCGTCACCCGTCGCCCGTTACTTGTCACGCCGTCACTTCTGCGAACCCCCATGAACTTGGACAACGCGAAGTCCACTAATAAACGATCTCCCTTGTGTAATGATCATCGTGTTCTTCAATGCACTCGTCACAATAGCCTTGGGTTGGATCGGTGAAACAGGTTATACAGTACCAGGAAGCGACCCTTTCCCTACCGCTGGCCTGGCATCGAATGCAATAAAGGTAACGAGGCTTGTTGCGGGCGATTTCGCGCGGATAGTTCACGCCCTCCTCAGCCGGGTAGATGGCCTCCAGCGTTAGAATATGCTCGATCCACTCACCAAAATCGAATACGTATTTCAAGCGGTCACCTTCCTGCAGGCCAATGGCCGCAATTTGCACATCCGCGCCATCGCCCTCTCCGAGGGGGTCTACCGTTCCCAATTCCACCTCGCGGTAGCGGGTCTTTGCCCCCCGGCGCGGCACGATTTTCCAAAAGCCGGCCAGGTGGTCGAAATCGTGCTGGAACGCCCGGACCAGGATGACATTCAGGTCGGCCAGGGTTTGTCCTCCCAGGATCTCCACCTTGCGCCAGATGCGGCGATTGCGCTCCAGAGCGGCTTTGAAACGATAGACCCGGCGCTTCTGTTCCTGGGTCACAGGTTGCAGACGACGAGGCGGCGGCTGGCCAGTTTGTTCCTGCAGGATGCGTTCAAAGAAAGAGGGCTCCGCATCCGCGTACTGGATCTGGTAGTCGTCGAATCTAAGACGGTCGTCTTGTTCCACGATGATGCGCCAGTGATGCGGAGGACAGCCCGCTTTTTCCGGCAAGCGGGCATAAGCGGTGGGGATCGCTTCATAGATCCAAACCCACTCGTGACGCGCATTTTCCAGGATGTCATAGAGCAAGTCGGCCAGCAGGCGATCGCGTGCCCGAATCAGGGCAGGTTTGCGTTTTTGATAAGGTTCGACTTCCAGTTGAAGCACTCCGTTTGCCCAATCCAGTACGGTAACCAAGAGGTCGTCGCGGCGAGTGACGTTTTGAGGACGTAGCCAGGCGCTTAGGTCGGCGTACAGGACGATTCGTTCATATTCTTCTTCCAGCAAATCGTTGACCTTCTCAGAAATGGATCGGCGCGGCGCGGAGATGACTTTGCCCTCCGCATCCACGAACTGCACCTTTTTCAGGTCGAAGCGCGAGGGTAGGTAAGAAGCGAACCACTTCATCTGGATCAAGCCCCTTTCGGCACCGCGACGGCCAAGGGGCAGGCGGAAGCGTGCCCCCTGCATCGCCAGGCGGGTGGGAAGGAGGGTCTTGGAGTCGAGGAAAACAAAGGGCTGCGAGGGCATGTGGCTGAGCTCGACCCGTACGGCGTGCCTGGGGTTCTTGGCACTGGAGGGTTTGCGTGCCAGCACCTGCTGAATCAAGTCCTCCAGAGGGATAGGACCGGTGAGGGAAGCCGCCAGATCGGCCAGGATGGCCTTGTAGGAGGGACCTGACGAGGGGCGGGCCATAGGCCACCTCCTTTCGACCGAGTTTAGACAAACGATAACGGATATCCCTCAAGGGCAGTACGGCAATTCCGGCATTACGGCAATGATTCCGATGCCGGACACCAGGGCGCCTCGGATTGAACGATCCGTAAGGGATTTAAGCGCTATCAAAAAGTCGTATTGCCGTAAAAATTGCCCCACCCTTTCCGTAAGCCCGAATCCTTTCACGAGCAAGCCACTTACTTTGGCATCCCAAAGCTCACTCGACCCCCCTACTCCGGGACCCGGAGGCCCCGCGGACCTTCGTAGAGGACACGGGGACGATACAGCCGATTGTTTTCGTGCTGTTCGACGACGTGGGCGACCAGACCGGCGACCCGGGCGCACAGGAAGATGGGCGTGTACAGGGGGATGGGGACTTCCATAAGGTACAGCAGGAGCCCGATGGGATAGTCCGTATTCGGCGGAATCCCCTTTTCCCGGAGCATGACCCGCTCGACGGTCTGATAGATCTCGTACAACTCCCGGCCCTCCGGCCGGCGGTCGACCAGCAGGGGGATGAAGTCCTGGAGCAAGAGCGCCCGGGGATCGTGCCGCCGCATGTAGACCCGGTGGCCGAAGCCCATGATGCGCTCCTTCCGGTGGAGTCTCTCCAGGACGTAGGCCTCGGCCCGGGCAGGTCCGCCCTGCTCGTGAATCTCCAGGAGCATGCGGATGGCCGCCTCGTTGGCCCCCCCGTGGAGGGGACCCTTCAGGGAAGCGACGGCCCCGACAACGGCCGCATAGATGTCCGATAGCGTCGAGGCGATGACCCGGGCCGCAAAGGTCGAATTCGGCAACTCGTGTTCGATGTAACACGTCAGGATCGTGTCGAAGACCCGTACGGCCAGGTCGTCGGGCCGCTGGCCCAAAATCATCCACAGGAAGTTTTCCGAAAAATCCAGGGCCGGGTCGGGCTCGACGAAGGGCTGGTCCTGCAGGGCCCGATAGGCGTTGGCGGCGATGATGGGGGCCCGGGCCAGGATGCGGAGGCCCTTCCGAAGGTTCGCCTCGCGGGACGTGTCGGCCAGAAACGCTGGGTCCTCGTAACCGGCCAGGAACGACAGGCCCGTCCGGAGGGCGTCCATCGGGTCCGTCGTCTTGGGCAGGAGGGCGAATAGGCGATACATTTCCTCGGGAAGCGACGCTTCCCGACGCAGGGTTTCCCGAAAGGCGGCCGATTCGGCGGCGTCGGGGAGTCTCTCATAGAGGAGCAGGTAGGCCACGTCGAGATAGGGCCGCTTCCGGGCCAATTCGATGAGGTCATAGCCCCGGACGACGATCTGCTCGTGCTCGACGTCCAGGTACGAGATGCGGGTCGTCGTGGCGACGACGTTCTCGAGTCCCGGGCTGTAAGGGAGGGGTTGCGTCATCGACGACCTCCTATGGACTTGGGTCTTCCCCTGACGGTGCGGTCTCCCGCAAACCCAGACACTTCTGGACGAACGTCACGATCTCTTCCGCCATACGCACGGCCTGCCGAGCGACGTCTCGGGTATACACGCGCGCTGGGATGCTATCGGGCAGACTATTCGGGTACCGGGTCGGCACGTAATAACTGTCCAGGACCGCCCATCGGGTGACATACTGGTTCAATCGGGGTTCCCACCGGGCGGCGTCCCGGCACAGCCGCTCGATCGAGTGGCCCAAGACGACTTCCTCACCCTGGGCATACAGGAACGCCTTCAGAGCCTTCTCCCCGACTTGCTGGGCTAAAAAACAAGCGATGTGATAGCCGCCCCGCCGGGCCAGATGTTTGGCCCAGCGGAGGTCTTCCTCGGCCTGTTCCAGCCAGCGTCGGCCTTCATCGAGAGGGCTTCTTCTCATACAGGACGACCTCCTCCCGAAGGACGTGCCGGAGAAAGGGTCGGTCCTTCAGGGCCTCAAACTCGGCCGGCGTGTAACAGATGAGGTCCATATCCACGGGAACGGCCAGCATCCGGTACAGCCATGCCATCCGTTCGATGAAACCCATGTCCGTGTCCATGATAACCAGGACGTCCAAGTCCGTGGAGAGGTCCGCCCGGCCCCGGGCGTAGGACCCGAAGAGGCTGATGCGGACGACACCTTCCAGGGCCGACAGCTTGGTCACGATGTCTTGGAGCGCTTGGGCCAGTCGTTCGGCATACTCGGCCCGCGTCGTCATCGTCGGACTCCCCGTCGGCCGTCAGGTCCGGGTTTCCGACGGCTCGTCTCCCCGTCCTCGTCCTTCCGTAGCCTGGGTCTCAGCCGCCAGACGGCGGTCCAGGGCCTCATAGTCGGCGTACCCGATCAGGTCGTACAGTTCGGTCCGGGTCTGCATCCGGTCCAGCCAATCGACCTGAGTCCCCTTCTGGAGGACGTCCCGGAGGACCTGCTCGACGGCCTTCATGGCGACCCGCAGGGCCGTCACGGGGAAGATCACGACTTGATAGCCCCACGCCCGGAACTGCTCGACCCGAAAGTAGGGCGTCTTGCCGAATTCCGTCATGTTCGCCAGGAGCGGACCCGGGACGGCCTCGGCAAAGGCCCGGAACTCGGCCTCGGACGTCAGGGCCTCGGGAAAGACGATATCGGCCCCGGCGGCCCGATACAGACGGCCCCGACGGATGGCCTCGTCCAGGCCGTGGGTCGCCCGGGCGTCCGTCCGGGCGACGACCAGGAGGTCCCGACGGGCCTGCACGGCGGCGGCGATCTTTTCGGCCATCGCCTCGGCCGGGATGACCTCCTTCCCTTCCAGGTGACCGCAACGCTTCGGCAGGACTTGGTCCTCGATTTGAATGGCCGCCGCCCCGACGGCCTCGAGTTCCCGGACCGCCCGGAGGACGTTCAGGGCCTCGCCGAACCCCGTGTCGGCGTCGACGATGACGGGCAGGCCCGTCGCCCGGACGATCCAGCGGACGGCCTCGACGAGCTCATCCAGCGTAAAGAGACCCAGGTCCGGCAGGCCCAGGCTCGCCGAAAAGGCGGCCCCCGAGAAATACAGGACCCGGTATCCCAAACGCTGGGCGACCCGGGCGACCAGGGCGTTAAAGACGCCGGGCGCCACGAGGACGTCTTCCGTCGCCAGGAGGCGCCGGAGCTGACGTCCGGGGTGTTCCGCCGGCGGGGACGTCACGAGCCACACCATGGCCGCCTCCGCGGGGGAGTTGGCAAGCCGGTCGTTCGTTCACCCGAGGCTACCGATAGGCGTGACGGAGGGACGATAAATACTTCGGTCACTTCATACCGCCGAATGGCCTCGGATACCGGCTACACCCGAAGCCACACCATAAGTTCGTCCCAGTCGGGTAGGTCCTCCAAGCGCAGGACGAGGTCGGCGACCCGGTCGGCCTGTTCGACCGTCCAGTAGGAGGCCACGTTGGCCCGAAACTTGGCGAGAACCTCCTCGTCGGTCATCGGATTCCGGGCGTGGCCCCGGGGATATCGGACTTCCCGGACGAGGGTCCGGCCCTCGGGAGTCTTCACGGTGATCCGGTTTGGGATGCCGTCCGGATACTGTTTCGTCAGGTCGGGGTCTTCCCGAAGCGTCACCCGGCGTTTCAGAAAGTCCCGGAGTTCAGGGTCCCGGAACCGGGCCGGCGAAAAGGACGCTCGGTTCACCTGCCCGTCCAGGAGGGCAACGGCCACGATATACGGCAGGGAGTGGTCGGCCGTCTCTCTCGTTTGGGGCTCCCACTTTTCGGGGTCCTTGGCGATGATTTCGTAAGCGGCCCGGAAGGTGTCAATGTGGACGGCGGCGACCTGGGCCGGGTCGCCGAGTTCCCGTCGGATTTGAAGGGCGGCGTCTACGGCACTCTGGGCATGGTACTCGACGGGCCAATACTTGAGGTAGGTGTCGAGGATCCGTCGGGGGGGCCGACCTTCGGCCAGGCTCCGAAGGACGGCATCATCGAAGGTCCCGCCGCCCAGGAGCTGACGAAAGAAACCCATTTCGCCCGCAAAGGGCTGGAACGGACCGGTCATCCCTGCCTCGGCCAGGAGGACCGCAAAGACGGCGTTCCGGGCGGCATTGGCCGCCGCCGCCCCCTTCCACATCGAAAGCTCACCGGCCCGCGTCTGGCGCATCGCCGCATGGGGCACGGTGGCGATGGCGATGGCGTGCTCCGTCTGGACCGGCGTCAAACCCAAGAGACGGGCCGCCCCGCAAGCCGTCCCGACGGCGATATAGTTGACGTGGTCCCAGCCGTGGACCCGCAGGCTGGCTGCATCGCAGAGGGTGACCCCGACTTCATAAGCGACGGCGACGGCTACGATAAAGTCCCGGGGCGGACACCGGCGCCATTCGGCCAGGGCCATCAGGGCGGGGATCATATCGCTCGGATGGAGGGGCTCCCGGGAGAGGTACGTATCGTTAAAGTCCAGGTATCGGACCATCACGCCGTTGACAAAGCCGGCGACCTCGGGCGTCGAACGAACGGGCGTCCCCCACAGGGTCGCCCCGTCCGGGACGGCGAAGGCGTAAGCATATCGCCGAACGGCCTTGGGAGCGTCCTCGGCAAAGGCGGCGACGGCAACACCGATGGAGTCGAGGACCCGACGCTTGACCTCATGGACCGTCTCGGGTGGCAGGGCCGTCCACTCGACGCTATGGGCATATTCCGCCAAGAGTCGGCTGTAGCGGTCCGACATGAGACCCCCTCCGGGCCCGCGGGGCATGCCAAATACCGGACTCTCAAGATACAAGAAGCCGGATATAAGATGCAAACCCGGTGGGCGCGTTTTCCGGTGGCCGGGCTCGGTCTTCGGTCCTCGGTGTCGATTCGGCTCCGGTGTCGGGTACCAGGTGTCAGGTACCCGGGACCTGGGGCCCGATACCCATGACCGAATACCGATACCGGAAGGGAAGGCCGGGATACCGGCGAAATTCCCCGTTTATGTTCCAAAAAACGGGCGCACGGGGGATGCAAGACAAGAGGGGTGACGAAGGGACGGAGTCACGGAGTGGCGGTAGGGGATGGGTGGGCCGCCCTGGGTCTGGACGGCCCGACGGAGGCCCCACGAGAGGGACCGTAGCGCCCGGTCGGTCCGGGATGTAAAATGTCAGGACCACCCGGGAGCCTGCGTGCCCCGGAGTCGGAGGTGCCCCCATGTCTTCTCACCCCCCTACCCCGCGGCGTCCGAAGGTCACCCTTCGGACCCTCCAGCGCAAGAAAGACCAGGGTGAACCCATCACGATGCTGACGGCCTACGACTATCCGACGGCCCGCATCCTGGACGAGGCCGGCATCGACATCATCCTCGTCGGTGACTCGGTCGGCATGGTCGTCTTGGGCTACGAGACGACCCTTCCCGTGACGATGGAGGAGATGCTCCACCATACGAAAGCCGTCGTCCGGGCTCGGCCGGCGGCGATGGTCGTCGCCGACATGCCCCTCGGGAGTTTTCAGGTCGACGACGCCGAGGCCGTTCGGAATGCCCTCCGCTTCATCAAGGAAGCCGGTGCCGACGCCGTCAAGATCGAGGGCGGTCGGGAGCGGGCGGCGACCGTCCGCCGGATGGTCCAGGCCCAAGTCCCCGTGATGGGTCACATCGGCCTGACCCCGCAGTCGTACCTCCTGATCGGCGGCTTTGTCCGGCCGGGCAAGTCCGAAGGCGAGCGGGAGCGGCTCCTCGAAGATGCCCTTGCCTTGGAGGCGGCCGGCTGTTTTTCGATCGTCCTCGAATGCGTGCCGGCCGAGTGGGCGCGGGAGATCACCCGGCGGCTTCGGATCCCGACCATCGGTATCGGCTCGGGCCCCGATTGCGACGGCCAAGTCCTCGTGTTCCACGACCTCGTGGGCCTGACGCCCTTCCCGCCGCCGTCCTTCGTCGTGCGACTCCTCAACGCTTACGACCTGTTTCGGCAGGTCGTCGAGGAGTTCCGCACCCGCGTCGAGCAGAGGAGCCTCTTTCCGACACCGACGACGGGAGGTTGAGCGATGGAAATCGTACGGCGCATTCCCCGCATGAAGGAAATCGTCCGGGACTGGCGCCGGCAGGGCCAGACGGTTGGATTCGTCCCCACGATGGGCTACCTCCACGAGGGTCACCTGAGCCTGGTCCGAGAATCCAAGCGGATGGCCGACCACACGGTCGTCAGCATCTTCGTCAATCCCCTCCAGTTTGGTCCCCACGAAGACTACGACCGGTACCCCCGGGACCTCGACCGGGACATCGAAATCCTGAGCCGGGAAGGCGTGGACGTCCTCTTCTACCCTTCGGCCGAAGACATGTACCCCCGAGGTTACCGGACCTACGTGGAAGTCGAAGACCTGAGTCAGAAGTGGGAAGGTGCCTCCCGGCCCGGCCACTTCCGCGGCGTGGCAACGGTCGTGTGCAAGCTCTTCCACATCGTCCAGCCCGACTTCGCCTTCTTCGGCCAGAAAGACGTCCAGCAGTTCGTCATCATCCGCCGGATGGTCCAGGACCTCAACATGGACGTCGAGCTCGTCCAGCTTCCCATCGTGCGGGAAAACGACGGTCTGGCAATGAGTTCCCGGAACGTGTACCTCTCGCCGGAGGAGCGGGCCGTCGCGCCCCGACTGTACCAGGCCCTCCAGCTCGGCCAGCGCCTCGTCCAAGAAGAGGGCGAGCGGGATGCCGCCCGAGTCGTCGAGGCCGTACGCTCCTTTCTGGCCCGGGAACCCCGAATCCGGGTCGACTACGTGGCCCTCGTCGACCTGGAGGACCTCGAGCCCGTCGAGACCGTCCGGGGACAGGTCCTGCTGGCGGCGGCCATCTATCTGGGTTCGACCCGGCTGATCGACAACGTCATCCTGAACGTGAAGGGGTGACAGCATGTACGTATGTGTCTTACGGGCCAAACTCCACAACCTGCGGGTCACCGGGACCCGACTGGATTACGTGGGAAGCCTTTCCGTCGACGTAGCCCTTTTAGAAGCGGCCGGCCTGCTCCCCTACGAACAGGTCCAGGTCTACAACGTGAACACGGGTGCCCGCTTTGAGACCTACCTGATTCCGGCGCCGGCGGGCTCCCGTACGGCCGAAGTTAACGGAGCCGCCGCCCGACTGGCCGAGGTCGGGGACCGTCTGATCGTGGCGGCCTACGCGTGGGTCGATCCCACGACGGCACCCCGCTTACGACCCCGGATCCTCATCTTGGGCGAAGGCAACGAGGTCGTGGAACACATCGGCGGGTAGCGGCAGGGATCCGGGACTCGGGCGAGGCGGGGACCGGCCGACTCTCCGAGGAGGACCCCCAGGCGGGCTTCCCAAGCCCCGACGCCCTGGAAAGGGTCTGTCGGCGCCGGGTGGATTTGCAGGGAGACGCATGGGAGGGATGAAAAGCCATGGAGGCGCGTTGACATGGAGGATTCGGAAAGTTACGATAAAACCTTGGGATCGATTCCCCGGGTGGCACGGGGCATGCGGCCAGACCTGACCTCCTTCGCCCGGCGCTATTGGATCCGGCTGGCGGATGGGTTTTGCCTCTCCAACGTCGCCGACGAGCGGGAAGTCCGCCCTTACGTGCAAAATGCCCGGCGGGGCGTGACGACCTTCCAGAAAGAGGGCCTCCACGGCATCGTTTACAAGGACGAAAGCGTTCAGGCCTACCTGGAATCGGACCGATCGGTCGCCGAATTGGAAAGCTTTCTCAGCGGGTTTTTGACGGGTTGGACAGCCCGCCAGCCCGAACCGCCCCCTCGCGGGGAGGACGAAGCCGTCGCCCTCGTGGGAGACGACCTGCGGCAGGCCTATGCGGTCCTTCCCATTGACGCCCAGGACACACTGGTCGTCGCCGACGACGGGATGCGGCAGGTCGTACGGTACATCGAGCGGTCCGTCGTGGCGAATCCGACGGCACCCGTCCTGATCGTCGGGGAGACGGGCACCGGCAAGGAGGTCCTGGCCAAGCTGATCGCCCGTCGGGCAGGCCGGCGTCTCGTGCCGGTCCTCATCTCGGGGCTTCCTCCGGAGGTCGTCCCGGTCCACCTCTTTGGGGCTCGAGCCGGTTCATTCACGGGGGCCGTCGACCGGGCCGGCGTGATGGCGGCGGCCGGGGACGGCATCGTGTTTCTGGACGAGATCGGGGACCTGCCGGTCGAGTACCAGAGCGTCCTCCTGCGGGCCGTCGACCGGGGAGAGGTCCAGCGACTGGGGGAAGACGAACCCGTTCGGGTCCACTGTCGGTTCATCGCCGCCACGACGGCCGATCGGCTGAGTCGGGTCCGGCCGGACCTCCTGTACCGGCTAATGCACTTCTACATCGAGTGTCCGCCCTTACGGGAGCGGCCGGCGGACGTGGTCGCCATCACCCACTATGTCCTGACCCATCGGCTGGGCCGCGTGGCGGACCCCGGCTTCTACGAGTTCTTACTGAGATGCCGATTTCCCGGCAACGTCCGTCAACTCATTCACTTCCTTTACGCCGTCGCCGAGACCGTCCCGGCCGACGCGACCCTCACGGTCTCCAGCCTCCGGCACCCCTTCCTCCGCAAGCAGGTGGAGGCGCTGGGATGCGATTAGGGCTTCGGGTCCAGCTGTCACCTCGCGTACAGGCCAGCGTGGGAGCCCGGGCAGGGGTGATGCCCCAGTCCGTGCGTTTGAGCCTCCGGGCCTTCACGAGCCGCCTGATCGGGCCGATCACCCACTTCTTTGAGTACGTCTCCCTTCACAATCCCCTTGGGGTCCGGATTCGACCCCCGGCCGGATGGCCGTGCTTCATCGAGGGAGACGTACCGGACGTCCAGACCGAGGGCCTCGTCCAGACTTGCCGTCAGCGCCTTGCCGAACTTCCCCCGAGCGACGAGGTGCTGTGGGCCTTCGAACTCCTGCCCTTTCTGACACCGGAGGGCTTCCTGCGGGAAGACGATGCCACCCTGGCCCGCCAGATGGGGATCCCCGTGCCGGAGGTCGCCCGAGCCCGGCGCTGTCTGCAGAGGGCCTGCGGCGTCGGCTGGCTTCACATGTTCGATTACCTGGCCGACCGAACCGGGGCACCCGACTTGGTCGGCTTGGCCGGTCGCATCACGGCCATCTTGCAAACGACGGCGGACCCATCGATACAGGACGAGAGGATCACGGCCGCCCTGATGGACTGGCTGGACCATCGGCCAGACCGTCGAACCCTCTTGCAGACGGCCCTGCGCCAGCACGGTACCCGACCGTTTGCACCGGCACCGGTCGCCTCGACGGCCGTTCCCCGATTCATCATCCCGGACGTGCTCCTCGTGGAGGTCGGGGACACCCTGGAACCTGTCGTATACACGCCGGGCCTGCACATGCCGGGCGGGCCGGAGACGGCCACGATTCTCCTGACGGAAGCCGGCTTCCGGGACCCGGCCGCCCCGGTCCGGCACTATCAGATCATGGTCCAGCTTCGGAAAAAGCTCCTGACGGAGGCCTGCCGGGCCGCCGTGACGGCCAATGGCTCTTTCCTTCGGGGTCGGACGAGCCTGCGGCGTTTGGCGGCCTTTCGTCTACCCCGGCGGCGCCAGACCGTACTTCATGCCCTCTGCCTCCTCCCCGATCAGACCATCGAGCCCCTATGGTATTTGCTGGGCTGGGATTACCTTCCGAACCGTCGGCGCCTCGTCCCGCTCCCGCTTCGGGAAATCCGGCGTGAGCTCCGCGTCCTCTTGCAGGTCAATCCCTCGATAAGCCTTCAGCAGATTCGAGACTTCCTGCAGGAACAGTTCTCGGTGACCGTCTCGGTCGCCACGGCTTCCCGCCTCCGCAAGTCCATCCGAGGGGAGATGGGAAAGGGCGGAACGAGTGACGAGTGATGGAGAGGTGGTTTACTGAATCGCGGTCCTGCTTGCCCGAGAGCGGGGTTAATCGTGAGTGACGGAGTGACGAGGTGACGGAGTGACGAAGTAGAAGTTCTGGCATCCGAGCTGTTTATCGGCACTCCGTTACTTCATCACGCCGTCACCCCTATGGGAGTGTTCGAGCTCTAAGGGATGATGGGCTGATTCGGCGATTCCATGAGTCCCGCACCCGGATTATCGCCGTATTGTCCTATTGCCGAACTGCCGAATTGCTGGACTGCCGGATTAACCTTAGGGAGCGTAGCAGTTACTGCTCGAACACCACCAAGATTTGAAATGTGGGAATGGGACACCGCTGTCAGGTACCAGGTTCCGGGCACCAGGTAACCGGAATCCGAGGCCTTCCTATCCTGCATCGTGCATCCTGTATCCTGCATCCATATCTGAACAAGGCACTACCCACCCCGTCGCCTCGCCACTCTGTCCCTCCGTTACTTGGAAAATAGACCCCTCAGGCGTCGGCGCCGGGCAGGGCCCGGGTCTGCTTCCGGCGGTACCGGCGAGGCTGCCTCGGCAGTCGGTGCCGGGGGAATGGGCCACTCGTGGCGTACGTACTGCCACGCCCGGACATAGGTCACGGGCGGGACGTCCGACGTCGGAGCGAGACGGCCCAGGGCAAGCCACACGGAAGCCTCGCTGATGCGGTGTCGGATGAGGAAGCCGGCGAGCCGTTCGTGAAGGACCGGCAGGGATGGGCGCCCTTGGGGGTCTTCCCGAAGGGTTTCCTCCAGGACGGGGCCCAGCTCCGGGGCCCCGGCCGTGCGGAGTCGCTCGACGGCCGCGTCGACGAGGGCCGTGATTTCCCGAGGGACGAATACGGGCCGGCCAGCAGTGTCCATCCGCTGGGGGTATTGACCCGTGACGCAAAACAGTAGCAGGCCCCCGACGGCAAAGGCGTCCCAGGCCGGGGTATGGGCTCCACTCTTCCATTCAGGTGGCGTCAGCTCGTGAAGGCATCCGGTCGCGTCCGGCAAGTCTCCCTCGGAGTCGCCCACGGGGACGGCGCATCCGGGTCGAGTCAGAAAGACCGACTCGGTCGCCGGGTCGACGACGACCCACCGGGGGTGAAGTCCTCGGTAAACGTAGCGGCGTCGGTGTAAGGCCATCAGGCTTCGGACGACGGCCCGCACCACGACGACCGTCACGGGAACCGGCAGGAGGACGCCCGGACCCAGGCCCTCGACGATCCGGATGCGACCGCAGACTTCCAAGAGACTGAGGCCCGTCGCGGGGCGGACGATCGCGGCCGAGTCCGTCCCATCGGCTTCTACATACAGCATGGGCGGGAAACCGGGGACCTCCCCGAGGACCTGCCAGCGACGGGTCCCAAGCCCGACGATCCGGACGTACGTCAGGCCTGTCCGGGTATCCCGAACCTGCTCGACACGGCCATGGCCGTGGTCTTCTAAGACCTTTTCGACACGCCACTCAGGCATCATCGACCCCCAGGACGTTCAGGTAGCGGCCGTCCAGCAGGCGGTGACCCGTTAAGAAGAGGGCACTTTCCCAGCGGGAGACGTACCCGCCGTCCGCGATGCAGACTCGAAGGACCTCGGTCGGCCGACTCCGGGCCTCCAGGGCCGCCCGCACGTCATCCGAGACCGTCATCGTCGAGAGGACCGGCACTCGAGTAAGGCCGCCACCTCGGGCGAGGCCCCGACCCGCGCAACGGTGGCATCCTCGCCCGACCCAGACCCGCTCGATGCCTGCCTCTCGGAGGCGGACCTGCAGGACCGGGTCCACGACCTCCTCGGGAGACGCCCATTCACCGCAGGCGGGGCAGGTCCGTCGGAGCAGTTCCTGCGTAGCGACGACTCGCAAGACCCGGGCGACCCAGGCCCGGTCCAGGCCCATCCGCTCCAGACGGTCTACGACCTGAAGGGCCGTATGGGCATGCACGGTCGTCAGGACGAGATGGCCCGTCGAGGCCGCCTCCAGGACGGCTCGGGCCGTCTCGGCGTCTCGAACCTCACCGACGAGGATGACGTCGGGGTCCTGTCGCAGGAAGGCCCGCACGGCCCGAGCAAAGGACATGTGCTCGGAGACCTGGCACTGGACGATGCCGGGATGGACGTACTCGATGGGGTCCTCGATGGTCAGGACCTTGAAGTGGCTCGGGAGCCGCTGGACAAGCTTATGGAACGTCGTGGACTTGCCGCTCCCTGTCGGTCCGGCGATGACGACCATCCCCCAGGGTTCCCGAAGGGCCGCCTCGAGGGCTTCCCAAGCTGGACCCATCAGGCCGAGCTCGGCCCATGAGTACCGGAGCATGTCCTGCTGGAGGATGCGGATGACGGCGCTCTCCCCGCCCGACTCGGGCCCCGCCGGGATGATGCTCACCCGCAGGTGGACGGATGCCCCCTCAAGGTCCACCGTGAAGCTCCCGTCCCGAGGCTCCAGGGCCACGCCGGCCGTCATGCGGCACAGGTGCTTGAGGGCCTGACAGATGGACCGCCAGAGGGGCTCCCGAAGCCGTAAGACGTCCTGCAGAAGGCCGTCCACTCGGAATCGGACGCGCGTCCCCCAGGCGCCCTCCATCGGGTAGGGCTCGACGTGGACGTCCGAGGCTCCCTGCCGGTAGGCCTCCAGGATCAAGACCCGTACGGATTCGGCCCCCGACCGGGCCGTTGGCTGAAGGGACTGGGCATCGATGGGGACCGCCCGGGTGTCCCAGGGCGGCGTCTCGATCGTCGGCGCGGCCCGTCGGTCGGCCGGCAGGGCGATCCGCCGGGGGAGACCCTCCGTGTACAGGCACGTCAGGAGCGCCTCCCGTTCCTGGCGGGGGTCCAGGGCCGTCATCTGGACGGCCAACTCCGAGACGTGGAGGGCGCAGACGTCCAGCAGGTCCGCCAAGTCTCCCTCGGCCGGCAGGTCGGTCAATGTCAGGTGGAGCCGACCCCTTCCCTGGAGGACCGCCTCGACGGGGACGATCCCCGTCGAACGGGCCCGTTCGAGGGGCCAGAGGCGGCGGACCGAGGCCGGCAGGGGCGAGGTCGGCGGGTCGGCCTTACAGGGGAGTTTCAGCAAACGGGCGACGTCGACAGCCCCGTAGGTCCGAATCAGGGCCGTCCGTTCGACTTCATACAGGCAGACCGGACCTGCCGTCGAGGGGAGTTGTTCCGCCTGATGGAGGGCCACGGTCTGCCAGCCGGAGGCGTCGGGAAGGGCCTCGCCGACGATAGAGGGGTACATGTATGCACTGGCCGGTCCCGGCGGCCGGCCCGTCCGAAGCCCCCGGGTCGCCAGCAGACACCCCGGACAGAGTGGGACCCCCTCGACGACCAGTCGCGTGCCGTGCCCGCAGATCCAGCATTCGACCGAGGACGCCGACCTCCACTCGGCCATGCACTCATAAACGAGGAAGGTAATCTGCACGGTAGGCCTCATCCGAGACGGCCATAGGCCCGAAAGAGGGGGACGTAGCCGCCGAGCACGATGGCGGCGACCAAGAGGCCGACGACGACCAGTAGGGCATCGGCCAGCACCCCTTGGAAAGCCTCGGCGGACGCCGCCGCCTGACGCATGTGGACGGCTCCCAGTTCGTCCAGGATGCCTGCCAGGTCGCCCGTTCGAAGGGCCGTCTGGAAAGCTAAGGCGTCCATCGCCGAAAAGTCCGCTGTCCGAAGGATCCCGGGAAGGTCGCCGCCCGTCGGGGCTTCCTGCAGATAGTCGGCGAGGACCTGACAGGCCCGCCGGACGCGGGCCGTCCGGCAAGCCTGGGCGGCCATGGCCCATGCGCGGCCGGACCCTATACCGGCCTGCTCCCCGGCCGCGGCCGTCAAGAAGGCTTGACCCCAGTCCATTTCGAGGACGACCCGACGCAGGCCGGGGATATGGCCGAGCCAGACGTCAGCCCATCCCTGAAACTTGGAGGTCGACGGGCCGGTGACCCACCAGGCCGTGACCGTCATCCCGACGATCGTCGGAAGGAGCCACTGGCCGAACCGGAGGACAACCCCGCACCACACCGGCACTGACCCGCCGACCTCATGGACGACCGCCACGACTGCCGGCAAAAAACGTTCGGCCAGGACCCAGACCGTCACGCTGGCCAGGATCAGCGTCAGGACTTGCCGACCCAGGGCCGCCCGGACGCTTCGCCGAACCGAGCGCTTCAGCTCCATCCGCCGGACCAACGACGGGATCAGACGGTCAAACTGGCCCGTGGTTTCGGCGGCCCAGACACTCACGACCTCATCCGTTTCGAACCCCTCGTCCCGGAGGACCTCCCAGAGGGGCGCTCCCTCCATCATGGCCTTGGCCATCCGACGCATCGTCTCACCCAGTCGACCGGGCGGTGCTAAGCTCCAGAGCATGTCAGGGACCGAGACGCCAAACCGGAGGGCCTGCTCCATGAGGCGGACCAACGCCCACCGCTGGTCTAAGGAGAGGACCCGGTGGGAAGGCCGCAGGGACCGATGGATGCCGACGACCCGGGAGGTCACCCGACGATGGGACCGATGGGGAGGCCTCGACACCGGTCGATTTGGGCCAGACGGGGTCCGGTGGTCCGGTGTGTGGCGGTCACGTGCCATGGGCATGCCCCTGGGCTACGGAATCCCCATGATTCGAAGCCGTCTCCCAGGGTCCATGCGGCTCGGTGAAAAGGGGATTCGAGGCGGAAGACTGGCCGGCGGGCGCCCCTTCGCCCCAGCCAGAACGGGTTCCAAGGTACAGTCGGTGGGGATGCCATTATGGCAATACGGGAGTAGGGCTGTGACGAGCCCAGAGCCCTGCGGGTTCCCAGAACCGGCCTCTCATGACACGGATAACGGAGAGACTTCGGGAGTCCCGGGGTCCCGCCCTCGAACCATCACCCCACGGCCTCAGAGCCCTATTGCCTTGTATGGATGCAGGATACAGGATGCACGATGCAGGATAGGAAGGGTTCGGACCCTGGCTACCTGGTACCCGAGACCTGGTATCTGGCATCCGTGCCCAATTCCCACTGCCTTACTGCCTTATGGCCTTTCATTCTCCCGCTATACGGAGGAGCTGACGGACGGAGACGACGCGAGGCGGGCTCGGCTGACGGAGGAGTTCCTCGGAAAGGTGCGTTTGGCGAACTTCCTCGGCGGCCGAGGGGTCCTGGAAGAGGCCGTATCCGACGACGTAGCAAGACTGGCCCCGAAAGGACTTCGGCAGGATGTACATCTGTTCGGGATTCCGAACCTGCCGGAGGGCCTGCAAGACGGTTTCAGACCGGCAGGCCAGTTCGACCTGGACGGTCCAGGCCTGCGGGTCCTGCCGCCGGAGCCATTCGGATGACCGGCGGGCCGCCGCCGGAAGGTCTTTCTGCTCGATCAGACGGGTGACCTCTGGGCCCGGGCCGGCTGGCATCCGGGTTTCGACCGTCACGGGGGGCGAGGGGGTCGGCGGCGGAGATTCGACCGGGGGCGACGGCGGAGAAGGTGCCGAAGACGGCATAGGCGGCTTTTCAGGGGACGGCACCGGCGGAGTCGGGGCTGGAGGGGACGAGGGTAGCGGCCGCGTCACCGGGACTTCCAGGGGAGTGGGCTGAGGGGAACGACCCTGGAGCCAAAGCCAAAGGGCCAGACCCGAGAGACCGACAGCCAGGACGGTCAGAAAGACGGCGATGGCCAGCCGTCGGAGTCGAGCGGCGGCGGCCATCCGCTGACGGTAGCGGCGCTGGGGTACGGTGACAACCCCGGCGAAGGGTCGAGTCGGGGACGGGACCGGTGCCTCCCCCGACGGGGTTGTCGGTTCAGGTTCCGGCGCCTCGACGGATAGAGTCTCGGTCGGCTCCGGGACTGCCTCCGTCGTCGGGCTCACCGGTAGGGCCTCCGGCCCGGCGGGGGCCGTCTCGAGGGTTGGGGCGGGACGGGGCGTGAGGGTCACCTCGGCAAGCCCCAGGATGCCCAGCCCGACGATGACCTTAGCGACGAAAAAGGCCTCCAAGCCCGTCTGAGCGGCGATCTCCTCGACCGTCGACCGACCGTCCAGCCACGTGAAGACCTCCTCGAAGTTGGAGGGCAGGTTCATCTCCGGTTGGACCCGGTAGAAGGCCTCCAGCAAGCTGGCCCGAGCCTCCTGGTCTTCGGGAAGATATCGACGGACCCAAGCGACCGGCGCATGTCGGGCCGTGTGCTCCAAGACAAGAGCCGGTAAGGGGATGTGAAGGTTCACGACCTGCTTAGGCAGGGGACCCTCCATGAAGTGGTACGTTCCCTCCGTCCACTGGAAGAGGCTGTCTACGACGGCCGTCACCTGAAGGTGGGCACCCTGGACCAGTTCTTTTGGGGACAGATAGCCGAGCTGGACAAGGATCTTGCCGAGGGACACGTCCGGCTGAAGGCGCTTCATCGCATCGTCCAACTGCTCGGGCGTCAGGAGTCCGTGGCGGATGAGGACCTCGCCCAGGCGGTCGGACTGGGCATTGGAAGACGCGTAAGCGACCTGGCCGTCCTGGACGTAAAGGGTCTTTAGGAAGACGCCCCTCTCGACCCGGAGGGCACCCGTCCGGCCCGAGCGGTAGAGAGCGGCCAGGACGTCGGCGATGTAGTAGGCGTCTAATGTACCGTGGTCAGGGGGCGGTGTGAACTGCACCGGGACCTCCGACATGCTCTAAATATTCTAAGCGAGCTCTCCGGAAGGTCGCGGCCTGAACGATGTCCCCCGGGACCTGGGGATAGGCCTGGACCTGGGCATAGTACTGTCGGGCCTTGTCTCGGGCCGACGCCTCATAGAGCTGACCGAGGTAGAGGGCGGCCTTTGCCTGGGCCCAGCTCATGCCAGGCCCGCCGGCCTGACTCAGGGCGATCTGAAAGTGCCGGAGCGCCGCAGTCGTGTCGCCCCGGGCCAGACTACACTCTCCCAAGCCCAGACGGGCGACGGGGTCGTCGGCCGCCGCCGCCCACCGTTCAAAGTAAGCGCAACCTTCGGCGACCGCATGCTCTGCCAGTAAGACCCGGCCTTGCACGTAACGGGTATAAACCTGCCAGAAAGGCGTACTGGATTTCTCCCGCAGGGCCACTGAGGCTCGGGACCGGGAATCCACGACGGCGGGGAGTTGCAAGACCTGACGGTAAGCGGCCTGGGCCTCGTCCCAACAGCCCCAATCCCGATAGAGATGCCCCAGGGCCAGGTAGGTCCACGGAAGGACCCACGGGGGGTCCGGGTCGCCCATCGCCAGGACGTCCCGAAAGGACTGCTCGGCGGTGTGGAAGCGAAACAGCTTATAGGCGGCGTAACCCATCCGGTAGCGGGCCTGAAAGGCCACCCAGCGGTTGTATCGCGGGTCTCCACCGGCCTGGGCTTGCTCCCAAATGTCCTGGTAGACCTGAAAGGCCCGCTCATAATCGACGGCGATCCGCTCGTAAAAGAGGCCCTCCCAGAAGTGGAAGAATACATTTCGCGGATAGTCGGTCCGGAGCCGCCGGAGCTGGTCCAGGGCCTCCATCCAGCGGCCCTCGTACTGAAGGAGACCCGTCACGACGACGCGAATCTCGCCTTGCAGGGGACTTGGCCGGGAAAGGGCTTGCTCGAGCAAGGGCCACGCCCGGGTCCGGTCGCCGCCCGGAATTGCCAGGAGCCATCGCAGGACGTGAAAGACCCAGGACGAGCGGTCCAGGACGTACAGATAGACGCCCATGTAGTACTGGACCTCCGGCCGCTGGGGGTCCAACTCGTAGGCCCGGTCCAGCCAGACCTTGCCCCGACGGAGGGGCTCGACGACGCTCCACCAGCGTTCCAGAAAGCCGTACCACTGGGCCCGAAGCAGGTAGGCGGCCGCATAGGCGAAGGCTTCTTCGGCATCGGAGACCCGCGCCGGCCGACGCTTCTGGGCCTGGCGGATGACCCGGTCGGTCGCCATCTGAAAGGCTTCCTCCACGTCGCGGCGGACACTCTCATGAACCCACCGATTCAAGAGCTGCCACTGCAGGAGGTCGCTCCAGTAGGCCTGGAGGATGGCGCAGTCCGGGGCTCGGTCGGCCAGTTCCCGCATGGACGCCAGGGCCGACTCCAGAAAGCCCTCGTACGCTTGCCGATAGACGGCGGCGACAGAGGCCCGAAGCTCCGGCGTCATGCAGGCCATCCCGGGGGCCCCGTGACTCAGGGGGCCCAGGAGAAAGCCGACCGATCCCACCAGCCGAATCAGCCACCGCACGGTTTCACCTCCGGGCCATCCATCCGCGCCGGGAGCGGCTACTCGACGGTGACGGACTTCGCCAGGTTCCGGGGCTGGTCCACGTCACAGCCCCGCCGGACGGCGACGTGATAAGCCAGCAGTTGGAGCGGGACGGCCATGACGACGGGGTCCAGGTAGGGCGACAGGGACGGCGTTCGAATGACAAAGTCGGCCAGACCCCGTAGGGTCGGGTCATCATCGTGGGTAACGACGATGAGACGGCCGTCCCGGGCCTTTACCTCGGACATGTTGCTGAGCATCTTCTCAAACGTGCCGTCCTTTGGAGCCAGAGCGACGACAGGCATGTTCCCGTCAATGAGGGCGATCGGGCCGTGCTTCATCTCGCCAGCCGGATAGCCCTCGGCGTGGATGTATGAAATCTCCTTCAGTTTCAGGGCTCCCTCCAGGGCAATGGGATAGTGGATGCCCCGACCCAGATACAGGAAGTTCGTGCAGTGGGCGACCTCTCGGGCGACCCGGGCGATGGCCTCCTCCTGCTGGAGGGCCTCCTCCAGGGTCCGGGGAAGCGCATGGAGCGGTTCCAGATAGGCGGCCAGCTCCGAGGGTCCCATCCGACCCTGAACCTGAGCCAGGTAGAGGGCCAGCAAATATAGGGCCACCATCTGGGTCGTAAACGTCTTGGTCGAGGCCACGCCGATCTCGGGCCCGGCATGAGTGTACAGGACGGCATCGACCTCTCGGGACATCAGGCTCCCGACGACGTTGCAAACGCCGACCGTCAGGAGGCCCTGCTCCTTCACATACTGAAGAGCCCCCAAGGTGTCCGCCGTCTCGCCGGATTGAGAGACCAACACGGCCAGCGTGTCCGCCGAAACGACGGGGTTCCGATACCGAAACTCCGAGGCATAGTCGGCCTCCGCCGGCAGACGGGCCAGGCCCTCGATCATGTAGCGGCCGACCAGGCACGCATGATAAGACGTCCCGCAGGCGATCAGAAGGACCCGCCGAACGGCTCGAAGCTGTTCCTGGACCGCCTCCATCCCCTCCAGTTCGACCCGGCCCCGCTCGAGGGAGAACCGACCCAGGAGGGTGTCCCGAACGGCCCGAGGCTGTTCATGAATTTCCTTCAGCATGAAGTGCCGATAGCCACCCTTCTGGGCCATCACGGGGTCCCAGGGAACCGGCCGGACGGGCTTGGCGACGGGCTCGCCCGAAAATCGCAGGACCCGAACGTCGTCCCGACGAACGACGGCGACCTCTCCGTTGTCGAGGAAGATAAAGTCCCGCGTGTACTCCAAGACGGCCGGGATGTCCGAGGCCAGGAAAGCCTCGCCCGGACCGAGACCCACGACGAGGGGCGCCCCGTTCCGGACTCCGGCCAGCACGCCGGGCTCGTCCGCATGGAGTGTCACAAAAGCATAGGCTCCCCGAAGATGCCGGACCGTCGCCAGGACAGCCTCCGTCAGGTCACCCTGGTAAGCCTCCTCCAATAGATGGGCGATGACCTCCGTGTCCGTCTCGGTCCCGAATCGATGGCCCCGTTCGGTCAACTGCCGTTTCAGACTCAAGTAGTTCTCGATGATCCCGTTATGCACGACGACCAGCCGACCCCGACAGTCCCGATGCGGATGGGCGTTCTCCTGCGAGGGCTTCCCGTGGGTCGCCCATCGGGTGTGACCGACGCCGTAATCCCCGACGACGGGTTGCTCCCGTAGAATGGCCTCCAACTGGCGGACCTTACCCACACAGCGACGGACCTCCAGACGGCCGTCTCGGACGACGGCGATGCCCGCCGAGTCATACCCCCGGTACTCCAGCCGCTTCAGGCCCTCTATCAGGACCGTCACGACGTCCCGGGGACCGACGTACCCGATGATGCCACACATGGACGACCTCCCCGTTCGCCTCCGGTAGGAGCCCGACCCACTGCTTGGTTAAAAAGATGCAGACCCCGTGTGCGGGTTTTTCGAAGACAAGTACCCGGTACCGGGTTCCAGGTCCCGGGTACCTGGCACCTGGGAGCCGGGACCGGATCAGCGCCGAGGGCCGAAGACCGAGCCCGCCTACTGGAAAACGCGCACACCGGGTATGCAGGATACAGGACAGGGGCCCGTACCCGGATCATCGCTCGATTGCCGTACTGCCGTATTGCCCGACTCCCGTACCTGCAGATGACTATAGCCTACGGTGGAAAGACCGTCAATGAATGCGGCCGACAAGTCGGTGGGGGGAACTCCCGAAAAGCCCCAACGGACCTTGCAAAACGGGCCCTTCGGGGATCCCTCCCAAGTTTTATTTGAAGGGGATGCAGGATACAGGATGCATACCCCGTGTGCGCGTTGGGGCCGGTTCTCGGTGCTCGGTATCCGGCCCTTGGCGCCGATCCAAATCCGGTACCGGGTATCGGGTCCCAGGTACCTGGCACCCTTGCCCGATTGCCCGACTGCCCCATTGCCTATCATGACCGGACCGCTTTCACCGCTTCGACCTGAAGGGATTCGCGGGGTCGAAGCTCATTCGGGGCGACGGTCCAGGAGACGGTACTGGATGGCCTCGGCGACGTGACGGGCCTCGATCGTCTCGGCCCCCTCGAGGTCGGCGATCGTCCGGGCGACCTTGAGACAGCGATGGAACGCTCGGGCACTCAGACTCCACTGGCGCATGGCGGACCGGAGGAGACGGCGGGCGTCCGGGCTCATCGGGCAGAATCGGTCGATGTGGGTCGGGGTCATCTGCGCGTTGCAGAAGACGCTCGGGCCCTCCCCGGTAGCCATCTCCGCTTCGACCTGAAAGCGCCGCCACTGGATGGCCCGGGCCCGGACGACCCGCTCTTGGATGCGGGCCGAGGGTTCCCCGTCGGGGGCCCGGTCGATCTCTTCCGGTGCCAACATGGGGACCTCGACCTGGATGTCAATGCGGTCCAGGAGGGGTCCTGAGATGCGTTGCAGATACCGGTGGATCTGGGTCGGCGAGCAACGGCAGGCTCGGAGGGGATTGCCGGAGTGACCGCAGGGACAGGGGTTCATGGCGGCTACGAGCATGAAGCGGGCCGGATACGTGATGGACGTCGCCGCTCGGGCGATCGTCACGACGCCCGTCTCCATCGGCTGACGCAGGACCTCCAGGGCCGACCGAGGGAATTCGGGGAGTTCGTCCAGGAACAGGACGCCGTGATGGGCCAGACTGGCCTCGCCGGGTCGGGGGTAGGTCCCGCCGCCGATGAGGCCGGCGACGGAGATGGAGTGATGCGGGCTTCGGAAGGGCCGGGTCGTGACGAGGCCCTGGCCGTCGAGACAGCCGGCGACGCTATGGATGCGGGTCACCTCGATGGCCTCCTCGCGGGTCATCGGGGGGAGGATGGAGGCGATTCGCTGGGCCAGGAGCGTTTTGCCGGACCCGGGCGGTCCGATCATGACGACGTTATGACCTCCGGCGGCGGCGACTTCTAAAGCCCGCTTGACGTAGGCGTGACCCCGCACGTCGGCCATGTCGAGTCGGACCCGGGCCCGGTCCTCGGAAGGGCCGGGCTCGTATCGGAAGGGTGCCAGGGTCTGATCGCCCCGTAGGAAGTAGAAGGCCTGGAGCAGATGCCGTACGGGAAAGACTTCGATCCGTCCGACGACGGCCGCCTCCGGGGCATTGGCCTCGGGCACGAGGAGACGTCGGAAGCCCCGACTGCTCATGTCCAGGGCGACGGGGAGGACGCCCCGGACGGGTCGGACCTCGCCGTCGAGGGAGAGTTCTCCGAGGACGACCGTGTCCTGAAGGCTCTCGAGGGGGATGAGGCCGGCCGCCGCCAGGATGCCCAGGGCAATGGGCAAGTCAAAGGCGGCTCCCTCCTTCTTTAAGTCGGCCGGGGCCAGGTTCACGATGATGACCTCCTGGGGCAAGAAGAACCGGCTCTGGATGAGGGCGCTAATCACTCGCTCTTTACTTTCTCGGACAGCCGTGTCGGGCAGGCCGACGATGGTCATCCGGGGGAGGCCGCCCCGGAGGGAGACCTCGACGGCGACGGGCCGGGCCATGATACCGACGACGGCCGCACTGTGAATGACCGGCATGGTAAGCGTCTCCAAAAGGGGATAGGATTCCGCAGTGGGCGAGGCGGTCTGGACGGCCGTATGGCCCCACGGGGATGACTCCACGGGACAAAGGAACGGAGTTCATCCTTCTCGGGAGTTACGCGGTTGAGATGGAATCGGACCAAGCCATCCGTAGGACCAAGGACTCGAATCACAGCCGTACTGCCGAACCACTGAATTGCCCTAAGGGATGTACAGTTATCCTTTGCCCCCACCTGACTGGCTCCCCTAAGAGAGGGTATTTGGAATCGGACCGTATGAATTAGGTATGCAAAGCTGGTGTGCGCGTTTTCCGGTGGCCGGGCTCGGTCCTTGGGGCTCGGTGTCCGGCCTTCGGCGTCGATTCGGCTCCGGTGCTGGGTACCAGGTCCCAGGTGCCAGATCCGATACCTGGTACCCGGTACCGGGCACCAGGTGGAATGCCCGTCTCATGCTTCGAAAAACCCACACACGGGGTATGCAAGATTGGTGCCATCCAAACCGAGGGGGCCACGTCCCATTCTCGCGGGCCCTCCCCCGCCGCCACCGCCGGGACCACGGGACCACCACCTCGGGATAGACGCCTCCCGCCCACCCCCACGGGTCTCGACGTGCGGCCACCCGCCGCCGACTCCGTCCTTGCGCGCAACGGCCGTCTCGGCCGACGGAACGTCGGGATCCCCCCTGCAAACCCCGTGCCACTCGGGTCAGAAGCCCCTACGGAGCGGAAATGCCCCGGGTCGGGGGAGCCGTTCGGCCGTCCCCCGTGTCTACAGAAGTAGACAGATTGTCCAGCCGATTCGACACCCTGGACCGTCTTGGGCCAATCTGCGTAGCTTTCACTCATATGCAAACTGTCGAACCGATTGGACACCGCAGACTCCGCCTTCGTGGGTACGAAAAGCCATTTTCCCAATGTCCAGGCTGGGACCCATCCGGCGGAGTCGGAACGGGGGATGAAAGGACCCCGCCCTAACGCTTTGTCAGTAATGGATGTGGGATTACAGGATGCATACCCGGTGGGCGCGTTGGGCTCGTTCCTCGGTGCTCGGTATCCGGCCCTCGGCGTCGATCCAAATCCGGTACCGGGTGCCAGGTACCTGAGACCTGGCACCCGTACCGAATCCCGATACCATAAGGGAAGACCGGGATACCGGCGGATTCCCGCTTCATGTTCCGAAAAACGCGCCCATGGTTATGCAGGATAGAAATGAGGGACACTGCCCCTTCTGAACATCTTCGAATCCTAACAGAGCCCGCCCAAAATGAACGCGGAGACCACCGGGGATTGCATTTGCAACTCCGGCGGGGATGACGTAGTTTGATCCGAAATGCCCGTAGGGGCTTCCGTATGTTCAGCCGGTCGTTTGTTTTCTTGCAGGGGATGACACCGGACCAGGAACGGGCTCTCTGGAAGGCTGGCTATCTGTCTTGGGACGCCCTCCTGGATGCTCTCCCCGACTTGCCGGTGCAACCCCGTCAAAAGGCTCGTTGGCGGCGGCAACTCCTACAGGCCCAAGAGGCTTACCGGGAACGAAACGCCCGCTGGTTTGAGCGGGTCCTGCCACCGGCCGAACGATGGCGTCTGATACCAGACTTCTGGCCGTGGACGGCCTTCGTCGACGTGGAAGCCTATCAAATCCGCCCCGGGCAATATCGGATGACTCTGGCGGGCATCGTCGTAAACCACGACTATCGGGTCTTCGTCGCCGGCCGGAACCTCCACGAAGTCCCCCAGGTCCTGGAATCGGTCCGGCTGATGATTTCCTTCGGAGGTCAGGGCTTCGACCTCCAAATGTTGGAGCAGACGTATCCCCACTGGCGCCGGCCCTTTGCCCATTTGGACCTCCAGCCCATGTTTAAGCTTGTCGGGCTTCCCCAGGGGCTGAAAAAGTTAGAGCGCATGTTCGGATGGCGGCGGGGGGCTGGCCTGGACGGGATGGGCGGCTGGTTGGCCGTTCAACTCTGGGAGCGGCATCGGGAGGGGGACGACCGGGCCCTGAAGGCGCTCATCCGGTATAACTTCGAAGACGTGGTTCGCCTGCCCTTCTTGGCGGCCTTTATCTATAATCGCATCGTCGAACAGTTGGAGTACCCATTCCCACCCTTCCGACCGGACCTCCCGAGGCTGACGCCCCCGCCGATGGACCGCTCGATCGTTTACGAGATCCGGCACCGGAGACCCTGGCATGCCCGTCCGCCCGGATAAGAAGGCCGTCGCCGAGGTCCTGGAGGAAATCGCCACACTCCTGGCCCTGCAGGGCGAAAACGTCTTTAAGGTCCGGGCTTACGAAAATGCGGCCCGGGCCCTGACCCGGACCCGGGAACCCCTGGACGAACTCATCCGCACGGGACGCCTGCAGACGATTCGAGGCATTGGGAGCTCGACGGCCAAAGTCATCCAGGAGTACTACGAGACGGGCGAGCCTCCGACCCTCCTCCGGGAACTTCGAGCCAAGACCCCGCCGGGCCTTCTGGAACTCCTGGCGATCCCGGGCCTGGGCCCCCAGCGGGTCCGCCTCCTTTACGAAAAGCTGGACGTCCGGACGGTCGCCGACCTCGAGTATGCCCTGCAGGAGAACCGCCTCCAGCTCATCGAGGGCTTCGGACCCCGGACCATCGAGACGATCCGACAGGGCCTGGAACTCTATCGGGCCGCCTCCGGTCGTTTCCTCCTCGGCCGAGTCTATCCCATCGCCCAAGCCATGGAGGCCTTCCTACGTCAGCGGTGGCCGGGCCCTGTCCGATTGGTCGGGAGCGTGCGCCGATGGTGTCCCGTCGTAGGGAACGTGAACCTAATCCTCCAGGGCTCCCCACCGGAGGACCCGACCTGCCTCAATCTGAACCAGGCTCCCCTACCCCTGGACGTCCTCGAGCTCCAAGACTCGACCTGGTGGCTTCGGGCCCCCTCCGTCGGCCTGCCGGTCGTCCTTACATGGGTTCCGGCCGAAGACTGGCCATGGGCCGTGCGCTACTACACGGGGAGTCGAGAACATAACCAGGCCTTCCGGGAATGGGCGGTCCGGCAGGGCTATACGGCATCGGGATTCCGCCTTCAGAAAGACGGGACGCCTCTGCCGCTACCGCCGACCGGGACGGCGGACGACGCTTACGGCGATGAGCCGGTCTTTGCGGCCCTGGGTCTCGCCTGGCTCCCCCCAGAGGTCCGGGAGGGTCGGGACGAGATCGAGCGGGCCGTCCGGGGCGACGTCCCACGGCTTATCGAGCCGGACGACGTTCGGGGCGTCCTGCACGTCCACACCGACTACAGCGACGGCGCCGACAGCCTCCAGGAAATGATGGAAACGGCCCGGGAACTGGGCCTCGAGTACGTCGGCATCAGCGACCACTCCCCGGCCGCCTATTATGCCAACGGCCTCGACCGGGAACGCCTCCTCCAACAGTGGGCCGAGATGGAAGAAGTCCAGCGCCGAGTACCGGAAGTCCGCATCCTCCGGGGTATGGAAGTCGACATCCTGCCCGATGGCCGACTGGACTTAGACGAGGACCTTCTCCAACGGCTGGACTTTGTCGTCGCCTCCGTCCACAGCCGCTTTCAGATGTCCCGGGCCGAGATGACCGAGCGCATCGTCCGAGCCATGCGGCACCCGTGTACGACCATCCTGGGTCACCCCACGGGCCGCCTCCTCTTGGGCCGAAAGGGCTATGAGGTCGACCTGGACCGCATCCTGGAGGTCGCCGCCGAGACGGGAACCCTTATCGAGATTAACGCCAACCCCTACCGCCTGGACCTCGACTGGACCCACCTGGAAAAGGCCCGCCGGATGGGCGTCCGTTTCAGTATCGACCCCGACACCCACCGGAAGTCGGACCTGGGGGACTACGTTTACGGGGTCGGCATCGCCCGCAAGGGGTGGCTGACGGCCGCCGACGTCGTCAACACGCTTCCGGTCTCGGAACTCCTGGACGTCCTCGGGCAGAAACGCCGGCGTCGGCCCTGATGTATCTCGGCAGGGTTGTCTCACGGCAGTACGGCCATTCGGCATTTCGGCAATACGGCTATGACTCGAGCCCACGGTCCCCGGACGGCTTGAATGGGATTTCGTCTCAACTGCGTAATTCCTGTCAGAATTCACCATTCCCGACGATGGAGGGAGAGCATGGCACGTCTCGTCCGCCATGACCGCAAACCCGAGGACGTCTCCCCATGGCCGATTTACCTGTGTGCCTGCGGGCTCTCCAAGAACAAGCCCTTCTGCGACGGATCCCACAAGCGGACCCGGGACGAGGAGCCCGGCGAGCTCTACGTCTACGACGATGAGGGCCGTATCCGGGTCCCGCCCCACTATTCCGAGGCATAGGGTCGGTGCTGAATCCGGACGGGACGGTCCGTAATCAGCGTCAAGACCAAGGGACCCCGAAAGGGGCTGGCCTGCGCCTTCAGACTGGGGCCCAAAACCGGCTGAAGGTCCTGAATGGGCCGGGTCAGGGTCCGGACGTCCGGCTCCAAGACCCGGTGACCCCGTAAAGTCCGTACTTCGAGCCGAACGGCCACGGGGTGGGGCGTCGACTTCTCTACTTCGACCCGGTCCTCGGGCGACTCGAGAAGGACCCGGTATACGTGCAAGGCCCCGTCCAGCGCCCTGCGGACGACCGGAAGGCGAGAACACCCGAGCGTAAAGGCAGTCTGAAAGTCCCGCTGATAGGCGCTACAAACGTACAGGTGGTCCGGAAATTGACGACCGAGGTAGTGAGGATTCCAGCGGTAGTGGAGGCGTAAGGGTCCGGTAGTCGGACTCACGGTGACGCCCCGAAAGAGGAAATCGATCGTCACCGCTTCCATACCAGCCACATGGGGGACGGGGCCCAACTGGATGAAGGCAACCCAATCCTGGGGATGCAAGGGGCGACCGTCCCGAAGACGGTAAATCTGCAGGAGGACGAAACCCTGTTCCCGTAGGAGCGATTCAGGCCCTTCCAGGCGGAGGCGCATCTGGAGCAGGCTCCGGTGAGCATCGTACGCTAAGGACCCGTCCCAACGAAGACGCATTTGTCGGGCCATCGACCGGCTGGCCCGGTCTCCGACCAGGGCGGCCATCCGTTTCCACGGCGGTGCCGGTTCCAGAGTCCATAAGACCCGTTCGGGATGAGTCTGGATGATATGGGCGATCTCACGGAACACACGGGTCAGCCGGGGGATGATGGGTTCCATGCTGTCCAGGAAGTGTAGCCGGGCAGACCACGCCGAGAGGATCCAGTAAAGAAGGCCGGAGTACAGGCCCAACAGGCCCAGCCCGCCCCGCAGGAGCCATCGGGTCCAGGAACGGGCTGGAATCGGTCGCAGAAGCCCCAGCAGGCCGTAACCCAGAAAAGGGGCCATCACGACATAAAAACGGGGTCCGACGGTGAAGTCACCCCACCAGACCCGATAGGTCGCTAAGCCCAGCCAGAAGGTCAACCCCACGGCCAAGGCTCCGGCGGCCGGAGAGTCTCCACCGAGACGGCGCGCTCCCCGGAGGAGACCGACGAAGCCCAAGAGGGCCATGGGCGACCACACAAAGAGGCCATGGCCCGGGTGAAACAGGTAATAGACTACTAACCGGGCATAGGTCTTCAGGGCTACGTCCGGAGGGAAGGACCACACGAAGAGCCCCCTCTCATACCCCGTCCGAAACCAAGACCCATAGGCCCATCGGTTGTATCCCAGGACCAGCAGGGCCCAGGGGAGGATACCGGCTCCCAAGAAAACCCAGGAGGCGACTTGCCGCCGCACGATGGCCGTCCAGCCCCGCCGGGGCCGGAGGCGCCACAGAATGAAGCCACCGACCCACACGGCGTTGATGACCCGCACGCTCACGAGCCACCCCGACAGGAAGCCCAGAGCCCACCAGCGCCAGCGGTGGGAGCGGTCCCCGTCGTCCCTGTCCGTCGCCAGCCGATGAAGGAGCAAAAGCCAAAGGGCGGCCCCGGCGGCTTCCCAGGCGTGCGGCATCGCCGGCGACACCAGCGCATAGGGCACGACCGGGGCCGTCACGGTAGCACAGGCCAGAAAAAGAATACGGTCCCACAGACTCGCGCGGGGGTCTCTCCCTACCTCCCGGTGCCACAGCCGGTCCAGGGCCCACAGGAAGACGGCCAGGGCCACGACCCCCGAAAGCCAGATCGCCAGGGTCCGCTCCCAGGGGATCGGCGTGTGACCGAATAGGACCCAGCCGTAATCCCGGACGGGCCCCAGCCGCCCCAGGAGGTGGTCCCCCACGAAAAGAAAGGGGGCCTGTACGAGGGCCAGCCCGAAGGAAACCGGCGACACCCACCGACCCGTCGTGTAGTCGAAGAAGAAGACCCGATGCGTGACCAGCTTCAGATACAGCTCCGCGTCCAGGTCGGGCCACCCCTGGGAATAGACGGCCTCCGTCATCGCATAGTAGGCCTGCCCGTCCCCTTGCAGGAGGGGAGACGTCAGAGGAACCCCGAATAGGGCACTCCCCCCAAGCCATAGGGCAAAACGTCGAATGCGGGCGAAAACCTCCCCCTTCACGACACGCGAGCCATCTCGCCGTTGGGTACCCTGAATGGATACAGGATGCAAACCCGGTGCGCGCGTTTTCCAGCGGCCGGGCTCGGTCCTCGGCGTTGACCCGGTACTGGGTCCCGGGTGGCGGGTACCTGGAACCCGGGACCGGGTACCCGTTTCGTCACTTCATCACTCCGTCACCCCCATCCTGCATCCTGTATCCTGCATCCTGCATCTTGCATACCCCGTGTGCGGGTTTTTCGAAGCATGAGACGGGCATTCCGCCTGGTGCCAGGTACCAGGTATCGGGTACCGGCTATCTGGCACCTGGGACCCGGTACCCGACACCTGAGCCAGTCCGAAGCCGAAGGCCGAACACCGAGCACCGAGGACCGAGCCTGGTCACTGGGAAACGCGCACACCGGGTTTGCATCCTGTATCCTGTATCCCCAAGTCTACCCTCCCAACCACGCGCCGAGCCGGGCCAGCCGGGCCGTCAGGGCCGTGAATTCCCCGGCCATCAAGAGGATCCCTATGACGATGAGGAACACACCGGAGGCCTTCTCGAGGACCGGAAGCCAGGTCCGGACCTTCTGAAAGAAGTGAATCATGGAACCAAAGGCCACGGCCGTTGCCAGAAACGGCACGCCCAAGCCCATGGAATATACCGCCAGCAGGACGATGCCCTTCCCGACCTGGGCCTCGTTGGCCGCCAGCGTCAGGATGGCCGCCAGGACATAGCTGACGCAGGGCGTCCAGGCGACGGCAAATACAAAGCCCATCCCAAAGGCCCCGACCGCATTCATCGAGCGGGGCCGCCAGCTCCACTGCCGCCCCGACGACAGCCACGGGACCCGCAACAGGCCCAGAAAGTACAGGCCCAACAGGATGACCAGCACGCCGCCGACCCGAATGAGCCACACCCGGTATACGCTGAGCCACTGGCCGACCAGAGACGCCGAAGCACCCATCAGGATGAAGGCTAAGCTAAAGCCGGCTACGAACGTCAGGGCGTGGAGGAAGATGCGCAGAAGGACGGCCGTCTCCCGCGTCCGGGTAGCCTCGACCAGCTCCTGATGACTGAGACCCGAGAGGATCGAGATATAGATCGGGATCAGCGGCAGGACGCATGGAGAAAAAAACGATAGGAGGCCACCGACGACGGCGGCTACGAGGTTCACCGATTCCATCGCCGACTCCGATGAAAAACCGTACGACGGTCAAGACCCAACCCAAGACCCCCGTATGGGTGACATACGACCGGATGGACCCATACGTTACGCCTCCGCCTGATCCAGGACGAACTGGATGAGGGACCGCGTGCTGAAGCCCGTCCCGCCTGCCGCCAGGTAGAAGGCCGGCTTCTCGGCCCAGAAGGGACCGGCGATGTCCAGGTGGACCCACGGACGGCCTTCCGTGAACTCACTGAGGAAGAGGCCGCCGATGATCGTGCCCGCTTCCCGGGAGTTGGCGCTGTTCTTGATGAAGGCAATGTCACTCTTTAACAGGGCCTTGTAGTCCTTTTCCAGGGGTAGGGGCCAGAAGGCTTCACCCGCCCGCCGGGCCGAGGCCAGAAAGGCTTGCTGGAGGGCTTCGTCATTGCTCATGACAGCCGCGATCTGATTCCCCAGGGCGACCGTCGCCGCTCCGGTCAGGGTCGCGACGTCGACCAGCTTTTGCGCCCCCTGCCGGGCCGTGAAGACCAGCCCGTCGGCCAGGACAAGTCGGCCTTCGGCGTCCGTGTTCGTGATCTCGATCGTCTTGCCGTTCATCGCCCGTACGACGTCCCCGGGCCGGGAGGCCCGACCGGAGGGCATGTTCTCGGCACAGCACAAGACGCCGTGGACCTCGACGGGGGGCTTCAGACGCCCGACGGCCCACAGGGCCGCCAGGACGGCCGCCGCTCCCGCCATGTCACCCTTCATGTCCAGCATGGAGGCCGGTTGCTTCAAGCATAGCCCCCCGCTGTCAAAGGTAATGCCCTTGCCCACCAGCCCCAAGACTCCGACCGGCGTCCCCTCGGGTCGGTAATGGAGATGGACCATCCGGGGCGGAGCCTCGCTCCCCCGGCCGACACTCAGGAAGGCCTGGGCCCCCATCGCCTCCAGGTCGACTTCGTCGTAAATGCGAACGGCCAGGCCCACCGAGGACGCATAGTCGGCCGCTATCTCGGCCAACCGGGCCGGGTACAGGTAAGCCGGCGGCTCATTGACCAGGTCCCGGGCCAGGGCGACGGCGTCGGCGACGACGGCGGCAACCGCCACGGCGGACGTCAGGGCCGCCTCGGGAACGTCCAGGAAAAAGACCTGCTCCAGACCCATCGGTTCGGGCTCGCCGGGTTCCGTCGTCCCATACTTGCGGAAGCTGTACTGGCCCAGACGAAGACCCTCGAGAGCGGCCCGAAGGCTTAACCCGACGTCGTTCTCCAGGACCGGCAGGGCCAGGGCGACCCGGTCGACCCGATCGACCTGGAGGAGGCGACCCAGACTGCCACAGGCCTTCCGAAGCGTTTCCGACGTCATCGGATGGTTCTCGTCCCGCAGGCCGACGAGGTATAGGGGCCCCGCCTCGGGTCCCAGCCAGGGAACACTCAGGACGTCCCCCAGCTGGCCCTTCCAACGACGCCGTTCTATGAGCTGGCCCGGCCCGCCCTGATACCGATGCTGGACGACCGACCACACGTCCGGATGGGTCGGCGTCCCGCCATCAAAAAACACCGCCAGGGCCGTACCGACCGGCAGTTCGTCGAGAGAACGAAGGACCGCTACTCGCATTGCTCCGCCTCCCATACGGCAGTTCGGCAACTCGGCAATACGTAAGATAGGGATGCAGGATGCATACCCGGTGTGCGCGTTTTCGGGTGGCCGGGCTCGGTCTTCGGTGCTCGGTGTTCGGCCCTCGGCGTCGATCCGGTCCCGGGTCCCAGGTGCCAGGTACCTGGAACCTGGAACCCGGTACCAGGCA
>Ga0079997_133326_pt1 | contig 49666 bp, 46 predicted proteins | sample PerSpoCPS_CMetaG_FD_69200 | JGI IMG/M metagenome (GOLD analysis project Ga0079997, IMG submission 69200) | Archaeal communities from Yellowstone National Park, Wyoming, USA - Perpetual Spouter C (PS_C) MetaG (SPADES assembly) (version 2) | ecosystem: Environmental > Aquatic > Thermal springs >... | reverse complement strand
TAATTGTTTTTAATTGTTTTTAATTGTTTTTAATTGTTTTTAATTGTTTTTAATTGTTTTTAATTGTTTTTAATTGTTTTTAATTGTTTTTAATTGTTTTTAATTGTTTTTAATTGTTTTTAATTGTTTTTTATTGTTTTTTATTGTTTTTTATTGTTTTTTATTGTTTTTAATTGATTTTAATTGATTTTAATTGTTTTTAATTGTTTTTAATTGTTTTTAATTGTTTTTAATTGTTTTTTATTGTTTTTTATTGTTTTTTATTGTTTTTTATTGTTTTTTATTGTTTTTTATTGTTTTTTATTGTTTTTTTATTGTTTTACACCATAATTATCAGGAGCATTTATAAAGATAGTATCTCAAACTAAAACTCTATTAATTTGTAAAGCTTTATCTTTTAAGTGGGTTAAAATTTTATTTGGAAAAAATTTTGTTTTTTTGATTTTACTTTTTCAGTAGCATAGCAAATACCATTCTATAGCCTTTAGTTGTTTTATCTAATATAACCCCTACTGATTTACCAAAATTAACATTTTTTATAAAATTATTATGTAAGAATATATAAGGATCGATTGGAAAATTTACTCTTAAGAATTCGAGGAATTTTTGAGCAGAAGGTGATAAAATAACCATATCCTTAGATAGTGGGGATTTTTCAGCTGCTTTTAGTTGGGCTAATGTTAAAGGATCTAATTCTTCTATTTCTTCTGCTTCTGATATTGTATCAGGTTTAAACCCTGGGATTTTAGTTAGCTGTTGACTATATAAATTTAGTAATTGATCCCTATTAATATTTTGATCCATAAAAAACCTCCTAACTTATTTTTAAATTAAAATTAAAAACTAAATCTATTTAATCCCCCTTATTTTTATAATTTTATAATATTAAAAAGTTAAAAATAAATTAAAAAAAAGTTAAAAAAATGTTAAATACTTTAAAGTTAGATTTAAGATTATTTTTTAGCTTTAAGATTATTTTTTAGGTTAGAAGTATATAAATTTTATTATTTTCTATTTTAGTTTTAAAGATATTGATAGGAGTAACAGCAGGCATCCTTAGAGCTTTACCAGTTTCTAAATCAAATCTTGCACCATGATAGGCACATTCTATCATTTTTTCTTGTTCATAAATATTTCCATCATATAATGGTTTTTCATCATGGCTACATCTGTTTTCTACACAAAAAATAGAGTTACCTATTTTTATTATTAAAACTTCTAAATTATCTGATATTCTCTTTTTTATTCTATTAGTATTTTGTAATTCATTTATATCAGTTATTTCTAGCCAGGTATTCGTTACCATTTTTTTTATACCTCCTTTTTTACGCTATAATTTATATTAATTTGATTTTTTATTAATTTTTTGATTTTAGGAAAAATTAGCTTAGTTCACATTAACAGTTTTTTTTATTATGAAGGATTTTTTATTTTTTACCTAATTATTATATTGGAGTAAATATACATCCTCCTCAGTTTAGCTTACCCCTAAGGGAATTGAAAGTTAGGTTAGTAAATATTTTAAAGTTATTTCATTAGGGATAAATTTTTTAAGGTGATTTTCTAATTTAGTAAGTATTATGTTATTTTCTGGCATTCTAAAATATAACGACGGAACCCCTTTATTTATATCCAATATAAAATTACTTATTATTTCAAGATAATAATTAGAATTTTTATTTGACATATTCTCAACTCTTAAAATAGAATTATCTAAAGATGGAGCATTAACATTAATTGTATTAAAAGAAAAAGGATTAAAATAGAAAGTATTAACTTTTAGATCTTGGTAGTTTAACTCAATAATGGCTGTTCTATTTTCATATGGTATATTATATAGGTATTTGTCTATATTTATAGTATTATCAATATTATTAGAAATGTATTTGTAGTAGTTTTCTTTTTGATTTTTTATTACTCCTATTATTTTACTTGCTATTTCATTTGAATTTTGAGTTTCTAAGAAATTTAATATATTTTTTAATTTTAAGATATTTCCGTCAGATATAATAAATGAATTATTTTTTAAATTATAATAAATTAATGAGTAAATAAAAAATGATTCTAAATTAAGCATAAGATAGGTAGTATAGTTTTCTAAGTATTCACTAATAGGCCAATAAATATTTTCTTCTATATCGAAAAAAACTATAAAGGTATTTGTTTTTTCTAAATTTATTTTTTTTACTATGTTATTAAAGTTATTTATATCTTTTAAATCTTCAATATTTTCTATTAATATAAAATCCTTAATTGAAAAGTTTATAAATTTAGGGGGATTATTTTTATAGTAGGAATTAAAACAATAAAAAATAAAAGGATTACTAAATGAAATTTGATTTTTTTTTAGTAATACATAGCCAACTACTGTTATAAATAAATTCTTATCTAAATTTAGGAAAATACTTTTTTTTACCGCATCTACTATAAAATAGTTAAAATCTAAATAGTTAAAATCTTCTTTTACTATTGGATAATAATTTAGTTCTTCTAATAGATTAACTTTTACGTTAATTTTATTTATCATGCTTTATCTACGATTTTAATAATTTTTAAAGATTTTATAGTTTATTTAGTGTTTCTTTTAAAAAAGAATCTATCTTTTTATCTAAATCTTTATCATTAATATCTATAAAGGGTATATTATAATCTTGACATATACCTTGGATTTTAGGAGAAATTGAAATCCCTAAAACTGGTATATCTAAAACTTTAGCTAATAGTATTCCATGTAATCTATTGGATACTACTATTAAAGATTCTTTTATATATTTTAGAGTATCTATTAAATTACCTTTTCCAGGATAATATATACTACAATTTTTATAGGTACCTAAAAAACCATCATATGGATATTCTTTAAAATTAAAGTGAAAGTCTTCTAATAATTTATCTGATAAAAAATCTTCTATTACCATTTCCTTAGAATCCATTTCATCAAATAACATTATAGATATTTCAAAATTTTTATAGTTTTTAATTGTATTTGCTACTGTTTCCAGTATTTTAACAAAATTAGGATGTTCTAATTTATTACTTACTTTTTTATATACTGGTCTTAATATAAATAAAATCCTTTGATGTTTTGAATCAGTGTATATTTTATCTTTAAGATCAAAGAAGGGAGATAATACAAAGTCTTCTCGTTTATAAAATTTATCAGTTGATTTTGGATAGTTGTTAATTAAGTATTCATATGATAAATTATCTCTAACAGATATAGAAAAAGCCCAATTTATTACATAGTTAAATAAGTATTTAGAAATATTTGATTTAATTGGACCTATACTGTTTCTATCTATTATTAGGTATCTTTTATTAATTTTAGATATAAAGCAATTAAAGAAGTAGTAGAAAAAGCTTTTAAAGCTTGTTTCATCTTGAAATATCCCACCTCCACCAAATACTAAAGCATCTGAATATCTTATAGCATTTGATATAGAAGTAATATCCCATCTATTATATATTGGAATAGAGCTAAATTCAAATTCTTTTAACATTTTTTCTATATATGGATGTTTATTTGCTAATATCCTTATATCTAAGGAATAAGCTTTATTATATTCGTTTAAAGCAGTTATTAATAATAAATCATCTCCTATATTTCCAAATCCATAGTAGCCTGCTAAAGCTATTGATGATAAATTGTTGGGAAAGTTTTTAGGCAGTAAACTCATATTTATATAATTTTATAAAAACTACTTTTTTACCTCTTAGTTAATAATTTAATTTAATTTTAACAATTTAATTTACTTTTGAAGGATTAGATTGTAATTAATAGAAAAATAAATAAAGAGAAAATGTATTTATAAAAGGGGGAATCTTAAGTGTTAAGGATAAGATTATCACGATATGGACATAAGCATAATCCACATTATAGGATAGTGGTAGCAGATGCTAAAAGTCCTCGGGATGGAAAATATATTGAAAAAATAGGATACTATAATCCTAAAATGAATCCTAAAGTCCTAGAAATTAATTTAGAAAAATTTAAATATTGGGTAGAAAAAGGTGCTCAACCTACTGATACCGTTAAAAAGTTATTCCAAAGATACCAAGAAAAATTACTAAATAAAACTAAATAAAAGTTTTTATTTTTACCAAAAAAATATTATATTAAAAAAATTATTTTTGGGTAATTTAAGCTAATTTTTTAATAAAATTTGGAAAATATAGTTTTTTTCTTAAAATGATTACTTTTTATTAAAATGGGTTTTGTAAAAGTTTATATAAATTTTTATAAATTTTTTTCTAAATAATTAAACAAGGTAATTACTTAAAATAATTAAGCTAAAGAGTTTTTTTAAGATTATAAAAAAAATCAAGGGAAATAACCTTAATATTAACTAAATATTAGTCAAATTTAATCAAGTGGGGGGATATTATGGAAAATTCTTATAAAAATAATCCCAATGATTTATTATCTAATAATGAATTAGAAACTAATGTTAAAAAAGATAGTTCAAATAAAAGTGCTAAAAAAATTTTAGATTATTTGTTATCTAATGTATCTTCTAACTATGAAATAATAGAAAATCTTGATACTAAAGTTGTAAGGTTAAAAGTTTTACTAAATAAAAACGATTATAATTTTTTATTAAAGAATAAGGCTTTACTCTCTGCTATTAAAACTATAACAATGAGTTACGGCGCTAAGTTAAATAAAAAAATTTTAATCGATTTTATATTAAAAAAAAGATAAAGTATTAAAAGGTATAAGATGAAAGAGGTAGTAATAGTAGGGGCAGGGTTAGCAGGTTCTGAGGCAGCTTATTATCTCCTAAAAAAAGGAGTTAAAGTTATACTATATGAAATGAAACCTTTAAAATTTTCACCTGCTCATAAAAACCCTAATTTTGCTGAATTAGTTTGTAGTAATACTTTTGGAAGTATAGAAATAACTAATGCTTCTGGATTACTTAAAAAAGAAATGGAACTACTTGATTCTATAGTTATAAAAGCAGCAAAAGAATCTTATATACCTGCAGGTAAAGCTTTAGCTGTTGATAGAAATTTATTTTCTGAATTTATTACTAAAACTTTAAAATCTTTTGAAAACCTAACTGTTATAAATGAAGAATTTTATAACATAGAAGAATTCGTAAATAATAAAAATCCTATTATAATTGCCACAGGTCCTTTAACTTCTGAAAAATTATTTAATAATTTAAAAAAAATAATAAATAAAGAATACTTATATTTTTTTGATGCTATATCTCCTATAGTTGACTCTTTAACTATAGATTATACTAAGGGATTTTGGGGCTCACGTTATCAAGAAGATTCTCAGGATTACTTTAATTGCGTATTAACCAAAGAAGATTATGATTTGTTTTATAATGAATTAATTAAAGCTGAAATAGTTGAATTTAAAGAATTTGAAAAGGATATATATTTTGAAGGATGCTTACCTATTGAAGAAATGGCTAAAAGAGGATATAAAACTTTGCTTTATGGACCTATGAAACCAGTGGGTTTAAAAGATCCTAATACTAATAAAAGACCATACGCTGTTGTTCAATTAAGAAAGGAAAATAAAGAAGGTACTATGTTATCATTAGTAGGATTCCAAACTAAGATGAAATATTCTGAGCAGCAAAGAGTATTTAGGCTAATACCTGCCTTAAAAAACGCAGAATTTTTAAGGTATGGTTCTATTCATAAAAATGTTTTCATTCAGTCTAATTATGTTTTAAGTAAGTATTTAAATTTAAGGGAATATAGTAATATATTTTTTGCTGGACAAATAATAGGAGTAGAAGGATATTTAGCAAGCGCTGCTACTGGAATAATTGCTGCTATTAACGCTTTTAATTATATTAACAACAAAAATTTTATAGAATTTCCTACTAATACAATTATAGGAGCACTAATTAATTATATTACCACTAAAGAAGGAGAATTACAACCTATTAATCCTGTTTGGAATATAATCCCTGAATATAACGAAATTGATTTACCTAAAGAGCAAAAGAGATTATTATTAGTAAATAAATCTCTACAAACATTAAAAAATATGCTTTTTTATTTTGTTAAATAATATTAATTAAAAAATATTCAAATTTTAGATATTTAGTAAGTATGGTATTAGTTTTAAATGCTTTTAATGAAGATAATATAATTTTAGCTTCAAAGTATATAAGGGATGGAAAATTAGTTGCTTTTCCTACTGAAACTGTATATGGGCTTGGTGCTAATGCACTTAATAGAATAGCTGTTGCTAAGATATTTGAAGTAAAAAATAGGCCTAACTTTGATCCTTTAATCGTGCATATTGCTAATAAAGAAGATATATATAATTATGTTGAAGAGATTAACGAAGAGGTATTAAGATTGATAAATGAATTTTGGCCAGGCCCCTTAACTTTAGTTTTAAAAAAAAAGAATATAATCCCTGATATAGTTACCTCAGGACTAAATACTGTAGCTATTAGGATGCCTGCTAATTTAATAGCACTGAAATTAATAAAATACTCTAACTTACCTATAGCTGCCCCTAGTGCTAACCCTTTTAATTACTTATCACCTACTACCGCTAAAGCAGTATTAGAATCTATCGGGGATAAAATAGATGTAATCCTTGATGGGGGAAAAACTCAATTTGGTTTAGAATCTACTATCATAACTTTTAATGAAAATAATCAGGTAATTTTATTAAGACCTGGGGCTCTTGAAATAGAAAAAATAGAAAAATTACTTAACAAAAAGGTTATTATTTACAATAAACCAAATATATTAGCTCCTGGACAAACTAAACATCATTATAAACCACATAAAGAACTTATTATTATCAAAAATCTAACTACTACCAATACCCCTTTATTAATAAAAAAAATTGAAAAAGAACTAAATTTAAATAAATTATACTTTTTATTAACTTTTAAAAATGATTATTTGGAAAATTTTAAAGAAATGTATAAATTAGATTTTGTTATAGATTATTTATCACAGAATAATGATTATTACGAGATAGCATCTAATTTATTTGAAAAACTATATATAGCTGATAAAAGCGATAAAGAAGTAATATTAGTAAACGAGGTTTCAAAGGAGTCTTTAGGGTTAGCTATAATGAATAGATTGGAAAAAGCTGCTACTAAAACTATTTCTATAAGCTAAATTTTATGTTTACAATTTAATTTTCTACTATTGATCTAATTTTCTAAATTTGATAAAAAATATATTAATTGATTTAGTGGCATTGGTTTGGCAAATAAAAAACCTTGAGCATAATCACAACCAATAAATTTCAGAAATTCTAATTGCTTTAAAGTTTCTACTCCTTCACCCAATACTTTTAATCCTAAGGAATGTGAAATTTCTGTAATTATTTTTATTATTTGTTCATCTTTAGGATTTATCCCAATATTTTTTATAAAAGATCTATCTATTTTAACTATATCAACATTTAAATTAACTAAGTAACTTAATGAAGAGTAGCCTGTACCAAAATCATCTATACAAATCCAAATACCATTTTCAATTAATTCCTCTAAAATTTTATTACACTTTTCAAAATTTTTTATAATTAAATTTTCTGTAATTTCAAGTGAAATATTATTAAAATTAAAATTATTACAATTAATTAAATTAAATAGATCATCTTTAAAAGAAGGGTTTTCAAATTCTTTAGGGGAGATATTAAAAAATATTCTAAATTCTTTATTAATTGTTCTTTTTAATTCATTAAAATCTGAAATTCCATTGTTTATAACTATTTTTCCTATATCTATTATTAAATTGGTTTCTTCAGCTAAAGGAATAAATTCTAAAGGTGGGATAAAGTTATTATCCTTATCTATCCATCTAATTAAAGATTCAAAACCTATTACTGAATTTAGGGGTATATTGACAATATCTTTATTAAAGTCCATTTCATCTAAATTAATTTTGGATATGTCTATAATTGGTTGATAGTAATTAACGAATTCTTTATTTTTAATGGCTTCATTGATTTTTTTTAGCATTTTTAGACGTTTTTCTAATTTATTTGTTATTTCTTGAGAATAAAAACAAAAAGTATTTTTACCTAGTTCTTTAGCTTTATATAAAGCTGTATCAGCAAATTTTATCAATTCATTTATATCAGTACTATCATCTGGAAAAATAGAAATTCCCATACTAAAAGTTACCTTAAAAATATCTATTCCTAATTTGCTTTTTATGTAATTTGGAATATTTTCTATAGCTTTATTTATCTTATTAGCTATTATGTTAATGTCTTCTATTTTAGCTATGTCATCTAAAATTATAATAAATTCGTCTCCACCAATTCTTCCAATTATGTCTCCAGGCCTTAAATGATATTTTATAGTTTCTGCTATTGCTAATAATACTTTATCTCCTATTTCATGTCCATAACTATCATTTATATCTTTAAAGTTATCTATATCTAAAAAAATAATTGCCAATTTTCTATTATGTCTATTAGCTTGAATAATTAGTTGTGAAAGCTGTTCAAATAAATATTTTCTATTAGGTAATCCTGTTAATGGATCATGTAAAGCTAAGTACCTTAATTTTTCCTCATTTTCTTTAATTTGAGTTATATCATCTACTACTATTAATATTTCATTATTACTCACTTTTGAGAGTGTAAATAAAAAAAATTTTTCTTTATTTAGTATATTTAATTTTATTTCTATTTTTTCTATGGTTCCTAAGATCCTAGTTCTATCTATAAAATATATAATTTGATTAAATAATTCATTTGGAAATATCTCTTTTATGGATTTATTTATTTCTATTCCTAAAGCTGTGCATATTTCGCTTTCTGTTGCTTTTGTAGGTTTGTATTCTATTATTTTGAAATTATTTGTATTAATTAATAGAATTCCTTGAGGGATTGATTTGTATATATTGTTTATAATAATATGTGAATTCCATAATTTTTCTTCTTGCTCTTTTTCAAATGTTATATCAAATAATAAAGAAAAAATATAGTCTTTATACGATATTAAATAAGTTTTAAGGATTAAGTATTTTCCATTTTTGTTTCTAAATCTAAAAAATATTGTATTGGTTATGTTTAAAATATCTAATACTCTTAATTCTTCTACGACTTTATTTCTATCATTAGTATGAATGTTTTTGATAAACCAGTTTTTATCTTTTATTATTTCTTCTGCTTCATATCCTAAGATATCTTCTACTTGATTTGATATATATATAACTTCAAGTGTGTTTTTATTTAGCTTTATGAATATTGCATCTATTGAATTAAAAAAATGCGTTATTTCTTCTTGAGTTATTAAATCTTCTTTTTTATTATTTTTATTGTTCATAATTATTTATGAGTAATGGAAATTATGAGTAATAGAATAAGCTATCCCAATTTCTTATTCTTTTATTTTTTTCTAATAAGAATTTGGGCATATCGTATCTTCGGGTTTTAGAAACCTCTTTATTTTTCATAAATAAAGCTCCAGTAGGACATACCATTACACATTTTCCACAATTGATACATGTATTAGATTCACCCCAATTATTATCTAAATCAATTGATATTCTTAGATTATAAGCTCTATTTTTTATATCCAAGGTATGTGGTCCTGCATATTCATGACATATCCTAACACACCTAAAGCACAATATACATCTATTATGATCTAATACATATAGCTTATGAGTATAATCTACTTCCATATCTTGGTAATTATAATCTACGTAATTTTGGGTAATTTCAAATATTTTGTATTTCCAATTTTGTAGATCACAGAAATTATTAGCTACACATACATTACACGGATGCGGACGCTCTCCAAATAAAAATTCCGTTAAATATTTCCTATACATACTTAGTTTTTCACTATTGGTTATTATTTCCATTCCATCTGTTATTTTAGTAATACAGGATGAAACAGGTCTAGAATACCCTTTTACTTCTACTATACACATTCTACAGGATCCAATGGGAGTCAATCCATCTAAATGACAGGCAGTAGGTATATATTTATTATGCTCTTTTGCTATTTCATATATTGTTTTATCTTTATCACTTTCTGATAATATTATTTCTTTATTGTCTAAAATTATTTTCATAATATCCCCCTTTCTTATTCCCTTATTATTTTATTATCAAAAAAAAATCAAAATCCTATAAATTTTACTACTAAAAAATTCTATTACTAAAGAAATATTACTAAGAGAGGAAAAAATAGCCTAATAAAGGATTATGAAAGGTTTAAAAATATAAAAATTTCCTTATAGTTTTATTTATTTTGATTTTGACTTTTTAGTACCTCAAGTATTTCTTTTAGTAATTTGACATCTTCTGGAGATTCAGATGAAGGACTTTGATCCTTTTTATTTTTTAATTTATTTATTTTATTAAGTGGTAAAACAATAAAAAAATAAATAGAAGCAGCTACTATAAGAAAACTTATAATACTATTTAAGAATTTACCGATATAAAGTGGTCCAATTTTAAAGGTGGATAAATCAATTCCTCCTGTAAATAAACTTATTAAGGGATTTATTATATTATTAACTAAAGAATTTACTACTTGATTAAAAGCAATACCAATAACTACACCAACTGCTAAATCAATTATATTACCCTTTATAATGAAATTTTTAAAATCTTTAATTATACCCATAAAAATTTTATAAACGAGTTTTAATTTTTTGTTTTTTATTTAATAATGTTTTTAAATTTTTTGTTAAATTTTTCTATTTTGGGTGATATAACAAATTTACAATATGGATTATTAGGATTATTTTTATAATAATTATGATGATAATCTTCAGCTTCATAAAATTCTTCAAATTTTTTTATCTCAGTTGTTATTTCTTTATTTTCGTAATTTTTATAAAAATCCTCTTGAGGTAGTTTTTTAATGTAGTTTAATATTTTTTCTTTTTGATCTTGGGTGTGGTATAGAATAATTGATCTATATTGACTACCTATATCGTTTCCTTGTCTATTAGGGGTAGTAGGATCATGGATAAAGAAGAAAATTGTTAATATATCTTCTAATGAAATTACATTGTTATTAAAGGTAATATCTACTACTTCTGCGTGTCCTGTTGTATTGCTACATACTTGTTCATAAGTTGGGTTTTTTAGATGTCCTCCTGAGTATCCAGGTATAACTCTTATAACTCCATTAATTTGTGAGAATATAGCTTCTAAGCACCAGAAGCACCCGCCACCTAAGGTTATCCTCTCTTCCATCCTAAATTTTTTCTCCCTTCTTTTTAGTTTATTATTTTTAATTTCTACTTTATAATTCTATAATTATAACTAATTTTCTTTTTTTAATTAAGTATTTAGTTTTTGGATAAATATACAAAAGGAAATTATGTAATAAAGATTAAAATTATAAAAAAAGAATTTAAAAGATGTTTTAATGAAAAAAAAAATAAAGCTAAAATTATCAAAATATAATACACTTTTATTAAAATATTATTCAGAATTATATGAATTATTACAACAGTTAAGGATTCCTTTATTTTTACTAATTTTTATATTGTTTGTAGGTACTTTAGGTTATATGATTTTATCTAAGGGGAATTTTATAGATTCTTTTTATATGACAGTTATAACAGTGGCTACTATAGGGTTTGGAGAATTAGTAGAAAATTCAGATACTCCTGTTGGTAGAGTTTTTACTTCTTTTTTAGCTTTAGGAGGAATAGGGTTTTATACTACTTCTATAACTTTAATCGCTAACCTATTATTTAGAAGAGATTTATTTTCTTTGTTGAAATATATAGTTATGTTAGAGAATATATCAAAACTTAAAGATCATTTTATTATCTTTTCTTATAATGAATTAGCAGAGGAATTGGTAAAGATCTTAAAAAAGAATGATCTAAAATTTGTGTTAATAGATGATAATAGAGAAAATGAAATAAAATTAACTAAGAATCCTTATGTTGATTATTTTATAATAGAAGATATGTTTGATAAAGAAGTTTTAAATTCAGTTAATATAAATTATTCAAAAGGAGCTATTATTTTACTAAATGATAAAATAAAGAAGTTAGCATTATTAGTTACTTTAAGACTTTTAAAACCTAATAAAGATGGATTTATTATATACATATTGGCTTCTGATAATGAAGAAGAAGAGAAATATAAGAGTTTGGGGGCTAACTTTTGTATTATTCCATCTAAAATTATTTCTACAAGGATTATATCTTATATTTCTCATCAAGCTTATGGGTTTGTATCAGATTTATTAGATAAAGTTTCTTATGGCGAAGAAAAAGAAATAGATATCATTGAATTAGTTATTAATAAAGATAGTATTTTAAATAATAAAAAGATAGCTGATACTACTATAAGAAAGAAATTTAAATCTACTATAATTGCATTAAAAAGAGGAGATAACTTAGAGGTATCTATTGATCCTAATACTATCTTACAAGAAAACGATGTTGTTATTATATTTGGAAAATATTCTAACTTAAAGAGAATTATGGAAGCTTTTATTAACAATAGTAAAGAATTAATAAATATAGAGCAAATATAGAGGTTTGAATAATTTATGGCTAAAAAGATAATCTCTGATATATTTATTATATTATCATTAACAACTAACTTTATGTTTCTATATTTTCCTAATGCTATTACTATATTTATAGCTTTGTTTATAAATTTATTTGCTACTATTTTTAAATTGGGAGAATCTAAATTTTTAGCAACTAAGATATTAGCAACTTCTTTTGTAGCTGATTTACATTTAGTTCCTGCTATATTTTTATTTTTTTTAGGATATAAAGATTTCGCTATAGCTTTAGCTATTGGGGCGCTTGTTTCTAATATAATTTCTGTTTTACTTGTGATTATCGAATCTGTTCTTCTTTTATTTGAAGAGTAATTATTTTGTTTATTTATTAATTTATTAAAAAGTATTTAATTAAATAAATTGTTTGATTTATTTTTTAACATATTTTTTACAAATAATGCTTTGAATTTTTTATTGTTTTTTTTATCTTTTAATGTAAAAGAAGAAATAAAAAAATAAAAAAGAGAGGTGGTATTTATGAATACGACCTATAGAGTAGGTTATGCTAACTATTCTAATTTGTATTTAGCTAAAAATGATAAAAAAGATAGTAAAACTCCAGATTACAGTTATGATGATTTAGGGTATCCTAAAAATAATAACTCTTCGTCTTCTCCTGATTATGATTATGATGAGTATTCATCTTCAGGTAATTCTTATGAATATAGTGGACCAGATGGATCTTACTCTTATGACCCATATCACTAATAGAAGAAAATAGTTACTATTTAATATGAATAATAGGTAAGTGATAACTAAATTAGCTAATAAAGATTATCACTACCTATTATTCATTTTTTTTTATTTCTTAAATTTTAAATTACTAATAAATTTTTTAATGTTATTGTTTTATTTTCCTTTTTTATTATCTACCCTTCCTTTATTATTATATTAAATTTTTTAGTAATTCTTACCTTAAGTTTTTAGTGTTTTAATATTAATGTAAAAAGGATAATTTTTTAAGGATGTTTAATAATAAAAAGGGGGTAGAAATGAATGGGGTTTTTGTTTAGTTTTTTTAAAAAGCCAAAAGAACAAAAGGAACAAAAAGAATTACAATCTAAAGATGAATTGGATTATAAAAGGCAATATGCTAGGTTAAATAGAGATGTTGGAGTATTGTCTAATGAAATTCCGGGTTATAAAACTGTAACAAGAGATATAAGCTTAGGGGGGGCTAAAATAGAGGTTTCTAAACCGATTCCTAAAGGAAAAATAATAGATATTAAATTGGAATTAGAAACTGGTAAAACTGTTTCTTTAAAAGCTGAAGTTGTTTGGATTAAAGAAGTTGAATATCTAAAAAAGTATGAAGTAGGATTAAAATTTATTTATGATAATCCTACTCAACAACAACAAATAGAAAAGTATATTCTCTATGTTATAGAAACCCAAAGTAATTGGTATAAAAATATTAAATAAAATTGAATAAAATAAATAAAAGGGGGGTAATAAATTGGAGAAAGTATTCTTAATTAAGAATATTTCTTTTTACTTATCGGTTATTAGTTTAATATCAATGGTAGTTTTTGTAGCATTAAATTTTATCACGGCTGAAAAGGTCAGGGTTAATCTACGTAAAACTAGTGAAAGAAAAGTATTGAAATTAGAAGATGAAGATTGGACTAAATCTGTTTTAGATAACAAAAGCTTGGATTTATCTAATCCAAAAAAAGAAGAACTTAAACAAGATATTAAAAATAAGCAAGATAATAAAACTAAAATTGATAAATTTGAGCTAAAAGATCTATAGTAAACTATAAAGTACTTTTAATCTATGCTAAAAAAGATTAATTTATCTACTTTCTTGTTGACTAAGGGGGTAGATGCTTCATATTATAGTGTAAGTGAGATTAATTTTTTATTTGAAAATTTATCTAAGTATAAGTTTAGTGGAATAGTAGTGATTAACGTAGAAGATTTTAATGAAGATTACGCAGTGATGGTAGATGAGGGATTAATAGTAAGTGTAGTTTTTATGGGTTTTGAATTTGAGGAGATTTCTCCTATTATTCTTAAGAACAGATATGGGGAAAAAAATAAAATAACTATTTACACTATGCCTTCTAATTATTCTGATATCTTGAGAGCTTTTTATAGATTTGAGAACGTCATTATGAATAATGTTATAAATAATAAAAAGGATATGGATAATTTATTAAGTATTTTATCAAAGCAAAATATAACAGGAATTATTAATTTTACATTAAAAGATCAACAGTATTATATATTAATTAAAAAAGGGAATCCTGTTTTAAGAAATGAGTTAATTAATAATGGAAATTTAATAACATCGTTTTATTATTATAAAGAAATAATATATGAAAAGATACTGGGAAATAATAAAATAGTAATTAGTGTTTTAGGATTGGAAGACAAACAATTGGAAAAAATTATAGAAGAAAATGAAAAAAATCATATGCTAGTTAAGGAATTGGAAGTAAAAGTGCTTAAGGAATGGTCAATTACTCCAACTATAAAAATTTCTCAAATTATATATGATGAGTGGTATAAAGTATTTGAGTTACCACCAAAAATGATTAAAATAGATGGATATAATGAAAAATTAATCAATGTTAAACTAAAATTTGATGAAAAAATTGAACCTGATTCTGTTTTTCTTAGTGAATCTCTTATAAAGCGTATTAAAATTAGAAATAAACCTATTGATAAGGGAGATAAAATTATTCTTATTCCTCAGTTTGAATAATAATTTAAGATTAACTTAAAATAAATATGAAAAATTATAACAAGATTAAGATTAAAATTATTGGTTTTCTATTTGTTATTAGTTTATTGTTATATATTTTTAAAGTATTTGCTTTAGAAAATTTAGAGAACTTAAAAAATGATTTTGAAAAATTTTTTATAGAATATCAAAATCAAGCTAAAGATGATTTAAATGTAGCTAATAAATATCTTTATGATTATGTTAATATAGCTATTTATTTAAATAAGCAACAAGAAGCTTCTAGTTTTTTAAGAAATTTTTTGGATAGTTATAATCCATTTTTTCTGAAAAATTTAGCTGATTCACTTTTTATTTTGAATGATTTTGATAACTCTAAAAAAGCTTATTTAAATTTGATTAATCTTTTATATAATTCAAATATTAATTCTATTAGTGATAACTCTAAAAATATTATTTCTTATGCTTACTTTAAATTAAGTAATATTGAATATATCAATGGAAATATTACTAATTATTTTAAATATCTTAAAAATTCTATTTATTTTGATAGAGATTATTATTCTACTTTAAAGAAGAAAATAATTTTTCTAAAAGATTCTTTTATTTTTAATCAAAATAATTATGATTTAAATGATTTTGATAAAATAGAGCAAATTATAAGTAATGAGATTTATGATAAAAATAAAATTTATAATTCAAAAAATCAAAAAATAGAATTCTCTGATGAGATTTTACTTTATTTAAGTGATTTATATTATAATTTATATCTTTTTTCTTTTAATGATTTTTATAAATCAAAGGCTTTAGATTATCTTAATAAAATTAAAAATAAAAATAATATAGAATATTATTATATTTTGATCAATTTAGAAGATAATGAAGATAAAAAGATTGAAATTATTAAGCAATTAGTTCTTAAATTTAAAGATATTGATCCTAGTTTTTATGAACAATTGGGAGATTATTACTATAAAAATCAGGACCTAAACAATGCTCTTGATTATTATTTAAAATTAGTTAGTATTATCCCTACTAAAAAAACTGTCTTATTTAAAATTGCTAATATCTATTATAATAAAAATGATTTTTCGAATGCTTTAAATTATATTAATTTAGCTATTAAATTAGATGATAATCCAGATTATTATTATTTTAAAGGAGAAATTTTATTAGCTTTAAATGAATTAAATCAAGCTTTAGAAAGTTTTAAATTAGCATATGATAAATATACTGATATTTCACTTAAAGCTAAAGCACTTACTAAAATTAAAAATACTCAAGATTTAATTAATAAGATTAATAAGAATAAAAATTAATAATAACTGCTTTCAATAGTAAATATTAATGATAAATAGTTTTTAAAGAAGAGATTTTTTTAAAGGGGTGATTTTATGGAGCAAGATAAGAAAAATATTATTAAAAGTGAGATTATATATCAAGAAGGATTAAGGTTTATTGCTGTTTCTAATAGTAATCACGCTATTGTTTTAGATTCAAAGAAAGAAGTAGGGGGCTTTGAAAGTGCTAATTCTCCTATGGAATTATTATCTATTGCTTTAATTGGCTGTACTGCAATGGACGTTATTTCTATTTTAAAAAAAATGAGAGAAAATGTTACTGATTTTAGAATATTTTTTGAAGGTATTAGAGCTGATGAACATCCTAGGGTTTTTACTCATATTAAGTTAATTTATCAGTTTAAAGGAAAAGATCTTAAATATGAAAACTTAGAAAAAGCAGTTAAATTATCTTATGAAAAATACTGTTCTGTATCTAACATGCTTAAAAAAGCTGTTAATATTGAATATGAAATTAAAATGATCAATGAATAAGTTTTAACTGAGGTGAATCAAATGTTAGCTACTAATAAATTAATTAAAAATTCTGAAGAATTTTATAATAAATCTATTATTGAAGTTTTAAGGGAATTAAAAAATAATAATAGAATTGATATTGATATTTATAAAGTAATAGTTGCTAGGGTTTATTTTAAAGATTATTTTAAAGATGGTACATCTAAATTAGTTGATTTGACTTATGTTTTAAACGATAACATAGAAAGTATTGAATTAAAGATTGAAGGAGATGAAGAAGCTTTAGAGGTTTTAAGGCATAGTACAGCACACTTATTAGCACAAGCTGTTAAAAGATTATATAAAAATGCTAAAATAGCAATTGGACCACCTATTGATATAGGATTTTATTATGATATAGATTTTGAAGAATCTATTAGTGATAAAGATTTAGAAAAAATAGAACAAGAAATGAAAAAAATAGTTAATGAGAAATTACCAATTGTAAGAGAAGAACTACCTAAAGAACAAGCAATAAATTTATTTTCTCAATTAAATGAAACTTATAAAGTGGAGTTATTAAGAGAGGATATTAATGAGGATATAGTTTCTATTTATAAGCAGGGGGAGTTTATTGATTTATGTAGAGGACCTCATGTTTTGAATACTTCTTATTTAAAAAATTTTAAGTTATTAAATTTAAGTGGTGCTTATTGGAAGGGTGATGAGAAAAACAAAATGTTAACAAGGATTTATGGTACTGCTTTCTTTACTAAACAAGAGCTTGAAGATTTTATCAAAAAAAGAGAAGAAGCTAAAAAACGAGATCATAGAATCTTGGGCGCTAATTTAGAGTTATTTGAAATTAATGAGGATATAGGTAGTGGGCTTGTTATATGGTTACCTAAAGGAGAAAAAATTAGATATATTATTGAACAATATTTAAGGGATTTATTAGAACAAAATGGTTATATCTTTGTAAGAACTCCTCACATTGCTAATTCTAAGTTATGGGAAATAAGTGGACATTTACAGGTTTATAATAAGTATATGTTTCCTATTATGAAAGTGGAAGAAAATCAAGAGTTTATTTTAAAACCAATGAATTGTCCGTTTCATATAAAGGTTTTTGGGTATAAAACAAGGAGCTATAAAGATTTACCCTTAAGAATTGCTGAATATGGGAGTGTTTATAGATATGAAAAATCTGGAGTTTTACATGGATTATTAAGGGTTAGAGGATTTACCCAGGATGATGCTCATATTTTCTGTACTCCTGAACAAATAGAAGATGAAATTATTCAACTTATAAACCTTGTTACTAAGGTATTAAGCAAATTTGGATTTAATGATTATGATATTTACTTAAGTACTAGACCTGATGAATTTGTTGGAGATATTGAGTTATGGAATCAAGCAGAACAAGCTCTTAAAAATGCCCTCAATAAATGTAATATTAATTATAAGATTAATGAAAAAGAGGGAGCTTTCTATGGACCTAAAATAGATATTGAAATTAAGGATTCTCTGGATAGGAAGTGGCAATGCTCTACTATTCAACTTGATTTTAATTTACCTAGAAAATTTGATATCCATTATATAGGACCTGATAATTCTAAACATTATCCAGTTATGATACATAGAGCATTATTAGGATCTTTTGAAAGATTCTTAGGGATCCTTATTGAACATTATAATGGGGAATTCCCATTTTGGTTGGCTCCTACTCAAATTGTTATAATCCCTATTTCTGATAAATTTAATGATTATTCTTTAAAAGTATATGATATTATTAAATCAAAGGGGTACAGAGTAGAAATTGATTTAAAAGCTAATAGTTTAAATTATAAAATAAGGCATTATGAAAAAAGTAAAATCCCTGTTATGATTGTTATTGGGCAAAAAGAACAAGAAACAGGTACTGTTAATGTTAGACTTAAACATTCTCAAGAAAAAACTACTTTAAATTTAGATTCTCTTTTTGATTTATTAAATAAATTAGAACTTTCAATTCCCTTAGGGGTAAGCTAAGATGTATATTTACTCTAATATAATAATTAGGTAGAAAAATAAAAAAATCCTTTATGTGAATTTTTAATAAAAAAAAATCTGTCGATGTGCAGTAGGGTAATTTTTCTGAGATAATGATTAAAAAAATTTTTTTATTTTTCATTTTAGTTTTAGTTTTAGTTTTTTTTATATCTAAAATTTATGCTGAGGAATTTGTTTTTTTGTTGGATAATGAATTTAATGATAGTTTAGTTTATTATGTTTATAATAGAAGCGAGTATAATATATTGATAAACTGTAGTGTTCATGGGGATGAGGATCTACCTTATAAGATTATTTCTGAATTTTTAGATAAAGGTTATTTTGAAAATCAATTTTCCTATGCTAATTATATTGTTGTTTTAAAGCCTAGTAGTTATAGACTAAAAAATAAAAGTAGATATTCTTTAGAAGGAATAGACCCTAATAGAACTTATATATCCTTATTATCTAAAAGCTCTAAATTAATCTTAAAACTATTAAGTGATTATGATATTGATTTAATCTTAGATTTACATGAAGCAAGAGATAGAGAGAATATCGATTTCATGTATTCTAATGGGTTTTATTCTAAATTTTTATTAAATTTTTTAAAAAATTATAATATTATTTATAACAAGGATAATTTAAATAAATTAATTGAAATTGAAAGAAATATTGAGTCTACACAATTAAAAATTTTTGAACAGTTGTATAAAAATTCTAATATTAGGGTTTCAAAGTATTCTATAAATAATTATGTAGGTGGATATAATTATGCTTCTATTTTAAGGAATTATGGAGTAATTAGATATATTCCTACAATTCTATTTGAAACTGTTAATAAAGAAAATAAAGATTATATTACTAATCAAGTTTATTACTATTTTTTTGAGAATTTAAAAAATTATTTATTTTTGTTTAAAAAATATAAGAGTTTTATACCAGAAATGGAAAGGAATTTCACAATATATTATTTATTTGATAAAAATTATGATAATATTGATATTTTACTTAGGTATTTAAATTTAAATAAAATTAAGTATTATTATTTTTCAAAATTCAAAAATTTAGATAAAGCTAAGTTAATAGAGTATAATATAAAAAATACTAATTTAAAAACAGATAAAATTGGAATGAAGGGATTATTATATTGTGATTTTGAAATTTATCAAACTGAAATAACCGATAAAAGTTTAATTTCAAATTATTTAGATAATAGTGTTGTTATTCCTTTTAGTTTATTGTGTTATTATCTGTTAGATCCTAATTCTAGAGAGAGTTTATTTAATTTTAATATCTTACCTTTAAATTATTATAAATTAAAGGAGTTGCCTGTTAAGATTTTAATAATTTATAAGTAATAATATTGGGTTTTAAATTATGGAGGAGTTTAAGGAATTTTTGGAAAAATCTTTATTAGAAGCTAAAAAAAAATCTTTTTTAGATTTTTATATTATTTTTTTTGAGAAAATAATTGATTTAATTAGAATAATTTATTTTGGAGTGAAAATTGTCTTTAAATTTATTTTGATAAAATTATTTATCAAGGGGGAGTAAAAATGAATAAGAAAGGTTTTATTTTGTTTGTTTTACACTCTCATTTACCTTTTATATATCATCCTGAGTATAATGAATCTTTAGAAGAAAGGTGGCTTTTTGAAGCAGTTAGAAATAGCTATTTACCATTGTTATTAGCATTAGAAGAAATGAAGGATTATGATATTTCTATTACTATTAGTTTTTCTGGTACTCTTTTAGCTATGCTTACTAATGATTTTTTTAAAGAAAGAATACATCGAGATTTAACTAGAACTGTGAAATTGGGAGAAAAAGAGCTTGAAAGGACTAAACATTCTATTTTTTATAAACCTGCTAAATTTATTTATGATAATTACCTAAAAGTTTTTAATAAATTTAACGAGCTAAATGGAGATATTTTAAAAGGGTTTAGAGAATTAGCTTTACAAAATAAAATCGAGATTATAACAAGTAATTTAACGCATTGTATATCTCCTTTTTATCTTTTTGAAGAATCTAATATAAAGTTATTAGAATACCAAATTTATAAAGCTGTAGATAATTTTTATAAATATTTTGGTTTTGAGCCAAAGGGTATGTGGCTTCCTGAATGCGCTTACTATGAAGAACTTGATAAATTATTAGTTAAATATAAAATAGAATATACTTTTTTAGAATATCATGGGATACTTTTTAGTAGAAGTAAAATTAGATATGGTACTTTTTTACCTTATTTAACTAAGAATGGGCTAATAGTTTTCGGAAGAGACAGGGAATCTTCTAAGCAAGTTTGGTCTGCTAAGGAAGGATATCCGGGTGATTTCTTTTATAGAGAGTTTTATAGAGATATTGGTTTTGATCTTGATTTTGAATATATTAAGGACTATATTCATGAAAGTGGAACAAGAGGAGATACTGGTTATAAATATTATAGGATAACAGGTAATGATGTAGAGTTATCCAGAAAAGAAGTATATGATCCTGAATTAGCTTTAAGAAAAACATTAGAACACGCAAGTAATTTCATATTTAATAGAGAACGACAGTGCGAATACTGGCAAGATAAATTAAAATTAAATATTCCCTTAGCTATTACTGCTATGTATGATACTGAATTATTTGGGCATTGGTGGTATGAAGGACCTTATTTCCTTAAAAATATTATTAAGCTTATTAATGAAAACCCTAATTATCTTGTATCTTTATCTACACCTTCTAAGTATTTAAATATGTTAAAACAAAATAATTTTAAATTAGGAATGATAGAACCTAATAGTAGTAGTTGGGGATGGAAGGGATATTATGAATACTGGCTTAATGGTAGTGTAGATTATATGTATAGACACATAAATATTAACTCTCAGGAATTAGTTAATTTGATAAAGAATAATGGTAATAGTAATAAAGAATTATTAAATAGTGCATTATATGAGATATTACAGGCTCAATGTAGTGATTGGCCCTTTATTGTTTTTACTGGACAAGTATCAAATTATGGACACTATCGTTTTAAACAACATATATCTAATCTTATCAATATTTTAAATGCTATTAAAAATAATGATCCTAATTTTGTAAACTATGATAGCCCTTACAAATTCTTTAATATAAATGTAGATGAATTTAAAGAACATATATTAAAATGAAAACTGAAGAAAAAAATAAAAAAACAATATTTTTATTTATTAATGGGAATGTTGAGAAGAATTTCATAGAATTCTCTAAATTCTTTAGATTTTTTTTATTATTTAAATTTTAGATGATAAAAATTAAAGTTTTATGATAAAAAGTGATTTTTTATCTATTATAATAAATTTAGAAAAATTAATGTTATTTTTACCTTCTACCAGTGAAGTTGTACATTTTTATTTAAAATTAATAAAAAAAATAATAACTCAGAATTATTTATATGAATACACTCCTATTTATTTGAATTTTTTATTAGAGTTTAATAATTATCATAAAGTGGATTTAAATAATGAAATAAGGTGGGTTTTTAAAAAGGTTTTTAGAAATTTAGATAACTTATTTATAAAATCTGAATTATGTTATATGATATCAAAAATTTATTTAGAATTAAGGAAATATAATAAAGCTCAATCTTTTGCGATTAAAGCTTTTAATTATTTATCAATTTATCTTAAAAAAAACAATATTAATAATCAAGAAAATAAGTTATATATTTATAGGATATATTTGCTTATAGCTAAATTAGCTTTTTATAGAAGAAAATTTGATGCTTCTGTCAATATCTTAAATTACCTTATTAAGGAAATATTAGAAGTAGATGATCTAAATATAAAAGAAATAATCTTAATTTTGATAGAATCTCTTATATTAATGGCTACTATTGCTATTTATCAAAACTATAATCTTGATAAATTAAAGGAGATATTATCTACATTTTTTGATATAGTCCAATCTTTCATAAATTATTTAGATTTAGAAGAAATTAAAGAAAATTACTATCAATTTATTATAAAGAATTTGGAATTTTTAAAGAAAGTAGAAAGAACTCATTTTAAATATATGAAAAATTATTTAGAGAACAAATTTATTAAGATAGGGAAATCAAAAAAATCTAATATAGAAAAGAGATTAATTGAAATAAAAAAATATGCTGAACAAATATACTTAGAACTAAGTGAGTTATTTAATTATAATGCACTATTTTTAAGCTTGTATAAAGATTATATAATAAGTTATATGAGTTTATATCCTGATAATTATAAGTTAGCATTAAAATATGCTTGGAAAGCTTTTTTTGTTGCTGATAAATACTTATTATCTCCTTCGTTAATAACTATTGCTAAATTTTTAGCTTTTAAAGTCTTAGAAAGTCAAAATTTATTTAATAATTTAGAACAATATCTTAGTGAAGTTAATGTCCAAGAATACATTAACAATAATCAAGAGCTAAGTCAAGATGTTTTAAGGGATATTTCTAATAAGAAATTACTGGTGATAAAATAGTTTGTATAAGTTTATGAGGATATTCCCATTTTTGAGGAATTATACTAGCTTAGAGCAAGCAAAATATTTAATAATCGGCATCCCTTATGAGGGATATGTTAATAGTAGATTAGGTACTTTTAAAGCACCTTCCTATATTAGAACTTATTCTGAATTAATAGAAAATTTTAGTTTCTATTTTTCTAAATCCCTAGAAGAAGTAGATTTATTTGATATAGGAGATATTTTTATTAAATTAGATGAAAATAACGATAAAACTGTTTATAATATTTACAAAAATTTAAGAAACGTTATAATAGACATAAAAAAAAGATATATTTTTATAGGGGGGGATCATAGTATTACTATTCCAGCATTCTTAGCTATTAAAGATGTATTTAAAGATTTAATTTATATTCATTTAGATGCGCATGCTGATTGTCATGATAAATATTTAGATCAAATTTACTCTCATGCTAATGTTGTTAGAAGGATTTCGGAATACACTAATAATATTATTTCAATTGGTGTTAGAACTTTAGATGATTTTGAAAAAGGTTTCTTTTTTTCTAATATTATTAATATCGATTTATCTAATATTTCTTACTTAAAGAAAGTATTAGAGAATATCAAAAGTAAATATATTTATCTTTCTTTGGATATAGATTTTTTTGATCCATCTATAGCTTGTGCTGTATCTAATCCTGTTTATGATGGAGCTGATTTTAAACATTTTATTGAAATACTTAGGATTCTAAGTGAATATATGGTTATAGCTTTTGATGTAGTTGAAGTTAATCCTTTTTTAGATTACCCCAGCTATAGTACTTCTACTTTAGCTGCTCATGCTATTAAAGAATTTATTATATCTTCTTCTGTTTATTCTAAATGAAAATTGTTAAAAATTTTATGATATAAGGAGGGATTATTTATGACTATAAATACAGATTCTTTTAGAATAGAACGAGATCCTATGGGTGAAGTATTAATTCCTAAGGAAAAGCTTTGGGGACCTCAAACTCAAAGAGCTATCAATAACTTTAAAATAAGTAATTATAAATTTCATCCAGAAGTTATTAAAGCTTTGCTTATTATAAAAAAGGCTGCTGCTATCGTTAATAATGAATTAAATTTGTTAAATTCTGACAAAGCTAATGCTATTGTTAATGCTGTTGATGAGATATTAAATAATTTTGAAAAATATCAAGATAATTTTATTTTAGATATTTTCCAAACTGGTTCAGGGACTTCTACTAATATGAATGTTAATGAAGTTATCTCTAATTTAGCTTCTACTTTGGTAGGTAAGGAATTAGGTTCTAAATTTATACATCCAAATGACGACGTTAATAAAGGACAATCTTCTAATGATGTTATTCCTACTTCTATTAGAATAGCTGTATATAAAATGTTAATTAATTTAATAAGCGATATTAACTATTTAATAAATTCTATAAAACAAAAAGAAGAAGAATTTAAAGATATAGTAAAAATAGGGAGAACTCATTTAATGGATGCTACTCCTATTACTTTTTCTCAAGAATTCTCAGGTTATAGAAGACAATTAGAATTAGCTATTGATAGGATTAAAGGAGTTTTTAATAGATTGGCTGAGTTACCTATTGGGGGAACTGCTGTAGGTACAGGGATTAATACCCATGTAGATTTTGCTTATAAAGTAGTTAATAAAATTAATGAATTTATGGCTAAATATATACCATTTGAGATATACCCTAAATTTAGAGAAACTTCTAATCATTTTGAAGCTCAAGCTTCTATTGATACTTTTATAGAAGTAATGGATATTTTAAAGATTTTAGCATTAGCTTTAATAAAGATAACTAATGATATAAGGTTTATGGGTAGTGGACCTGTAGGTGGTTTTGGAGAATTAATCTTACCAGAACTTCAACCAGGATCCTCTATTATGCCTGGTAAAGTTAATCCGGTTGTACCTGAAGCTACTGGCATGGCTTGCTCTTATATAGTGGGATTAAGTTATTCCTTAACTTTTGCTAATCAATATTCCAATTTTGAGTTATCTACTACTTTTCCACTAATTTCTTTTTCATTAACTGAGTCTATCTCTATTTTATCTAATTTATTAAAATTAATAAAAGAAAAACTAATAGATGGACTTAAAATTAATCTCGAAAAAGTTAATAGTATTGTTAATTATAATCCTTCTATAGTAACTCCATTAGCTAAAATTGTAGGTTATGATAAAGCATATGAAATAGTTAAAGAAGCTCTTAAAAATAAATTATCTATTAAAGAATATGTGGTTTTAAATAATATATTATCTCAAGATGAAGCTGAAAAAATATTAAATCCTTTAAACTTAACTAAACCAGGATATTAAAAATATTACTTATCTTTCAATTCCCCTATGGGTAAGCTAAACGCGTATGTTGTATATTTGCTCCAATATAATAATTATCTAAAAAAATGGAAAATCCTTCTTATAAATTTTTAATAAAAAAAACTGTTAATGTGAACTAAGCTAATTTTTCTGCTTTTATTAAAACTAATTTTTTAGTATTCTTTTAAAAAGTTAACATTTTTTTAACCTATTTTTTAAATGTAATTATTTTTCATAAAAATATATACCATATGATAGAAAAAAATAATTTTAGTAAAATAAAAAACTTAATTTATAATAAAGAGTTTTTAGAGAATAAAATTAATTTACAAAGAGATTTAAAGAAATATAACATTATAACATATTACAATGATGAATTTAGACAAGATGTATTATATAATCCTATTGCTAATAATCCTGATTTAAATTTAATAAAAAAAGTAGTGAATATAGGGGCTACTGTTGAAAAATGTGAAAATATATGTCAGGATTCATGTGTTAAATTAAATCCGAATTTAGTTGCTATTAATTTAGATAAGGTAAGACAGTTAGGGATTGATGGGAAGGATGTAGTTGTTGCTGTTGTTGATAGTGGTATAATTTATAATCATCCTGATTTAGAAAAAGATAGAATAATATTTTATAAAGATTTTTCTGGTGAATCTAATGAAAATAATCCTAAGGATTTATTGGGTCATGGGACTCATGTTGCTTCGTTAATAGGTGGGAGTGGCAAAATGTCAAATGGATATAATCAAGGAGTAGCACCGGGTGTTAAATTCGTTATTCTTAGAATAACCTCAGTTTCTGAAATAATTAAAGCGTTGGAATGGATAAAAGAAAATGGGAAGAAATATAATATAAAGGTTGTTAATTTATCAATAGGGGTTGATCCTAAGACAGGATATCTAAATGATTCCATAGCTAAATTAGCTAATGATTTAGCTCAGGATTATACGGTTGTAGCTGCTGCAGGGAATGACTATGCTAATGAAACTATAGATAGTCCAGGGATTGCACCTGATGTTATAACAGTTGGTGGAATTGATACTAAGAATACTTGTGATGTTTCAGATGATACCATCTATGATGCTTCTTCTAAAGGTCCTACTCCTTTTGATTTATTAGATAAACCTGATGTGGTTGCTCCTGCTAAGTTATTACCTGGTGCTAGGGTACCTAATTCAGTCTTTGATCCTTATAGACTAAAATCTGATAATCATTATACTTCATCTACTAATACTAAAAATACAATAACGGATAACGAATTACATAAAATTTATAAAGATAATGTAAATAGTGGTTCAAATGCTGGTGGTAATTCTATAGATGATATTTGGCAGGGTAAGTATTATATTAATTTATCTGGAACAAGTGGGGCTACCGCTATAGTATCAGGGATTGCAGCTTTAATCTATCAAATTTTACCTGATGCTACTCCTAAGCTAATTAAAGAAATTTTAATGAAAACAGCACGTAAATTAAAAGATCCTCAAACTAATCAAGTTTATGATAAATATACTCAAGGTGCGGGTTTAGTTGACGCTTATAATGCTGTTAAGTATGCTATGAATCTTAAAAATAATATTAATAACAACACTAATTTAGCTTAATTTTAAATTTTTAACTTAAAGATGTGTAGAATTCTCGTAGATAAAGTGAATATGAAGTATAAAATGCTTAACAGGGTTCTGAATTGGAGAGTATGCTTGAAAACAATAACTTATCTATATAAAATTGGAAAGGCCTAAGGAAAAGTAATAAAATCTTTATTTAAATTGAAAGCTCTATTATTATGTAAAGAGGAATGTATTTTAGAAAGTTAAGCGAATGTTATATAAAATAATAAAATATAAACTAAAATAATACTCTGAAATTTTGTTTTAATCTATGGATTTATTTGATTTTATTAAAAATATAATTCAAAATAATTTTAAAAACGAGTTACAAAGTTCTATTAATAATTCTATTGAAAACTCTATTTATTCTAATATCCATATCATTAGAAATTATAAAAATATTTACATAATATCGGTAGGTAAAGCTTCTTTAAGTATGTATAACGCTTTAATTAATACTTTTGAAAAATATAAGCTAAGTTTTAACAAAGCCTTAGTTATTTATGATATTAATCTAAAAGATAAGATAAAAGATTTGGAAACTCTTGAAAATAATAAAGAAATAGAGTTAATAGAATCTACCCATCCTTTGGTAAGTGATGATTCTTTTAAAGCTGCTAAAAAAATTATCGATTTAGCCTTAGAGTTTGATAGTGAAAATAGTTTATTTTTATTTTTAATTTCTGGTGGTAGTAGCTCTATGGTAGAAGATTCTATTATACCACCTGTTACTTTAGCTGAGATTTACAAGATACTCTTGCAAATTGATTTTAATATTTATAAACTAAATACTTATAGAACTTTTTTATCTAATATTAAAGGTGGAAAATTATTACAATATTTTAATAAATCTAAAATTATTAGTTTTATTATTTCTGATGTCCCATTTAATAGTGTAGATACTATAGGTTCAGGACTTACTACTTTTTATAAAAAATTATCTTACCAAGAAATAAATCAATTAATTTCTGAATTATCCCAATATTTAAAAATCCTTATGGATTCTAAAATGCTTCTAAATATTATTAATAAAAACAAAGAAATAGAAAAAATAATGGAAAATAAATTAGATTATTTAAAAAAGAATCTCCATAATTTTATTTTATTAGATAATTTTGAAAGTGTTTATTTATTATACAATCAAATGGAGAGTTTAAAAGAATATTATAAATTAAATGTAAAAAATAAAGATTTTGAAATTGAAATTGTTTCTACACACATTAATTTAGATATTATTAATTTAACTAAATTTTTTAAATCATTTATATTTACTAAATTGAAAGAGTACTTAAAGGGGGATATAAAAGATAAGATAAAGGTTTATTTATTTGGTGGAGAAACTTATTTAAAAGTTTTAAAAGATGGATATGGTGGTAGATTACAGCATCTTGTTCTTTATTTAATAAAAGAGCTATATTATTTACTTATAGATCAATTTAATATAGATGAATTGAAAAATAAAGTGGATATATTATTTTTTTCATTAGCTACTGATGGTAAGGATGGTAATACTGATAAAGCTGGTGTTATTTTACCTATTTTTGAATTTTTTAATAAAGATATTTCTAAAATAGAAAAATATTTGGATAATTTTAACAGTGGTATTTTCTTTGATAATCCTAAAAATAATAAATACCTTATTAACTTACCTTATGGTTTGATTAATTTAAACGAGATTTATGGAATTATTTTTGATTTTAAAGATTATCTAAATTAGTAATTGGACCTAAAACTATTCTAAGATGCAGTTAAAATGCTCTATATATTCAAAATTTTGACTGTATATAGATTTTAAGTCTTGCTGAATTTTTTCTTTATTTTGTTGGTATTTATTATCTAATTTGCTAACAAAAGCTTTTTTATTTATACAAACTAATTTATCAGTTAGTTTATAAACTATATTTAAATCATGGCTTACCATTAGGATTGTAATATTTAGGGAATTTTTTATCTTAAAGATAATGTTTAGTAGTTCTGTTTTTGATTTAGGATCTATAAAATTAGTGGGTTCATCTAAGATTAGGATTTTAATATTTCTAATTAGTGCTCGTGCTAATAGTAGTTTTTGGATTTGCCCACCTGATAATTCACTGAGTTTTTTATCTTTTTTATCCTCTAAATTTAATAATTCCATAATTTTTTCTACTTCTATTTTATCTTGTGAAGTATAAACAAAGTTTGGTAAGCTAAATAAACCTTTTCGTTTATATTTTGATATTAATATTGCTTCTTTAACGGTTATTGGAAAATTTTTATCAATATTTGAAATTTGAGGTAAGTAGCCTATGTATTCTAAATAGCTTTTATCTTTTGATATATCTTTATTAAAGATTTTAATGGTTCCTTGATTAAAAGGGATTAAGCTTAATAGAATTTTTATTAAGGTAGTTTTTCCTGCTCCATTTGGACCAATTATACTAACAAATTCTCCTTCTTCTACTTCTAAGTTTATATCTTCTAATACTGATTCTTGATTGTATTTAAAATAAAGATTTTTTATTTCAATTACTTTAGACATTGGAGGATTTTTATTGGAGGATTTTTTAAGAGAATAATTAATGGGCCCCCCAGGACTCGAACCTAGAACCCTGCGGTTATGAGCCGCATGCTCTGCCACTTGAGCTAGGGGCCCTTTATTTTTATTATTCTCTTTTTTCTTTAGCTTCCCTTTTTTTTATTTTTACTATTTAAATTTTTTATTAAAAGAAAATCACTAAAAAGGTATAATAATTAAATTAAGAGGTGATTTTTTATGATCAATGAAAGAATTAATGTTAAAAAAACTTATAAAATATTAATAAATAATAATTTAGTTAGGAGTGAAAGTAATAGGACTTATAAGCTTATGAATAAAGAAGGTAAATTTTTAGCAAATATAGTTAGGGCTTCTAAGAAGGATTTAAGGGATGCTGTAAGATTTGCTAAAAATGTTTTTGATACTTGGTTTTCTAGAAGTGGATATAATAAAGGGCAAATAATTTATAGAATAGCTGAAGAATTAGAAAATAGGAAACAAGAATTTATAAATGAATTGTCTTTAATGGGGGTAGAAAATCCTGTTAAAGAGATAGAGGTTAGTGTAGATAGATTGGTTTATTTTGCAGGGTTTGCTGATAAATTTCATCATCTCTTGGGAACCGTTAATAATGTTAATAATAAATTTGTCAATTATTCTACACCTGAAGCTGTAGGTATAGTTGGGGTTGTTTTACCTGAAAAACCTTCGTTTTTAGGTTTTATTTCCTTAGTTATTCCTATTATTATGCTGGGGAATGTAGTTGTTGTTTTAGTTGAACATAATCCATTAGCCGTTTTATCTTTTTCTGAGGTTATAATAGCTTCTGATGTTTTACCTGGCGTTATTAATATATTAACTGGATTTTATGAAGAATTAGTGCCTGTTTTAGCTAATCATATGGATGTTAACTCTATTTGCTTTGTTTATAATGAATTAGATGATAAAAATAAGAGATTAAAAGAGACTATTCAAGAAGGAGCTTCTCTTAATGTTAAAAGAACTTTTATTAAACAAATTAAGGAAGAAGATTTCTATAATGACGATCTGTTTAAATTGGAGTTTTTAATGAATTTTGTTGAAATTAAAACTATTTGGATTCCACAAATGATATAAATAGTATTTAATGTTTTTTGATTACATAGATTTTAGAAGGAAAGTTAAAGTTAATGTAGAATCAGTAGATAATGGATATAATATTAAATTCTTTACCCCATAGGTATCCATTTTTATTTGTAGATAAGGTATTAAGTTTAAAAGAGGATGAGATAATTGTAAAAAAGAGTGTAAGTATAAACGAGTGGTTTTTTGTGGGTCATTTTCCTGATAATCCTATATTACCTGGGGTTATCATAATAGAGGCTATAGCTCAAGCAGCAGGGGTCTTATTTTTACATAATTTTAAAGATAAAGATAATTATTTACCAGTTTTAACGGCTGTTAATGAATTTAAATTTAAAAAAAGTGCTAAACCTGGTGATGATCTCATTATAAAGGTAAAAAAAGAAAAAATAAAGAAATTGGGGCAAGTAATCTTTCCTACTGCTAAAGGAGAAGTGTATGTTGAAGACGTTTTAATAGCTTATGGAAATTTAACGTTTGCGATTACTCCTAAAAAATAATTAAAAATACAAAGGTGTTAAAAATATACTAAAAAATCAATAAGGAGTTTAGTTATGCTAAAGATTGGAGTAATAGGTGTTGGGTATATGGGGTTTCATCATGCACGGATTTATTCTCAAAATAAGATATGTAAGTTAATAGGGGTTTATGATGTAGATGAATCTAAAGCTAAGATGGTAGCAGAAAATCTACAAACTGCTTATTATAAAGATGTTAAAGATTTAATAAAAGAAGTTGATGCTGTTTCTATTGCTGTACCTACTGATAAGCATTATGAAGTAGCTAAAATGGTTTTAAATTATTCAAAACATATATTAATAGAAAAACCTGTAACTGATAATTTAGAACAAGCTGAGGAATTAAGGGAATTAGCTTATAAAAAAGGAATAATTTTAATGGTAGGACATACTGAAAGATTTAATCCTGTTTTAAAGCAAATTATTAATTATATAAATAAGCCAATATTTATTGAAATAAGGAGGATGGGCCCTTTACCTAATAGAAAACCATCTACAGGGGTTGTTCTTGATTTAATGATCCATGATATAGATATTATTGTTAATTTTTTACTAAGAGGTAAAAAAATTAGGGAAATAAATGCAGTTGGTAATAGTGTTTATGATTTTACTTTAAATGAAGATATAGCTAATGCTGTTATTACTTTTGAAGATGATACTATTGTGGTTTTAACCAGTAGTAGATGTCATCCAGTTAAAGAAAGGAAAATAAGGATAATACAATCCGATAACTCTATTTATGCTGATTATATTTCTCAATATGTAGAGGTTCATTATGTACCTCTTAATATCTATAAGCATGCTAATTATGAGAGTTTTGAAATGAAAGTAGAAATACCTAATGTTATTAGATATGAACCTTTAAGATTGGAATTAACGGAATTTATTAATTCTATTACTGAAAATAGAAAGCCTTTAGTTACTATTGATGATGGGATCAATGCTTTAAGTGTTAGTTTTAAGATGCTTAAAAAAATATATGAACAATTTAATATTGTTGATAAAATAAAGATGATATAATTTAATATGAATACTATTGATTCTACTTCAATTATACTAACTGATCAAATAGGAAGGAATGTTTATATTGGACCTAATTGTAAGATCTCAAGAAATGTTAAGATAATGGACAATGTTTTTATTGAATGTAATACTATTATAGATGAGGGAACAGTTATATATCCGTTTGTAGTTATTGGTACTCCACCTCAAGATAAAAGTTTTAAGAATGAGGAATCTTATGTTGTAATAGGAAAAAATAATATTATAAGAGAATTTACCACTATTCATAGAGCTACGGGATTAAATAATAAAACTATCATAGGAGATAATAATTATATAATGTCATGTTCTCATATAGCTCATAATTGTTATGTAGGTAATAATACGGTTATTTCTTCTTATGCAGCTATTGCTGGATATAGTTTTATAGATGATTATGTTATATTAGGTGGGATGGCTGGGGTTCATCAGAAGGTTAGAATAGGGAAATATACTATAATTGGCGGTATGGCTAAAGTTGTTAAAGATATTCCACCTTTTATGATGGTTGATGGTAATCCAGCTAAAGTTATCTCTATTAATAAAGAAGGTATGAAACGAAATGGATTTAATTTTAAACAAATAGATATTGCTAAAAAAATTTATAAAATAATTTATAAAAAAGGCTTTACTTTAAATACAATAAAACAACAATTACAAGAACTTAAAGAAGATTTAATTAAAAATAATCAATTTGATGAATTAAAAGTTTTAGAGATTGTTTTAGATTTTATTAATTTAAGTAGTGAAAGGGGATTACTATTAAGGTAGTATGAAGGGGCCATTCGGTTTTTTTATTCATCCGTTAAATTATAATGATCTATATAGGGTAATGCCTGAGCTTATTAACAAGAGACCAGATTTTATTGAAGGGATTTTAAAATGGATAGATCCTTTTGTGGCTGCTGAAGTTGAAATAAAAACTAAAACAAATGATGTAGTTTTTGGAATGTTTATTGTTATTCCATTATTAGCTAAACAATTTATAGAAGATGAAAAATTAGCTGTTAATAAATTAATAAAAGGTAGTAATTTAGCTGTTAAGTTGGGGACAAAGATTTTAGGTTTGGGAGCTTTTACTTCTGTTGTAGGACGTGCAGGTCTAACTCTTGTTAATCTTTTTAAAGAAAGATTATATTTTACTTCTGGAGCTTCTTATACTGTTGCTTCTTCTTTGGAAGTAGTTGATTATAATATAAAACAATTGAATTTAAATAAAAAAGAATTAATAGTTTCTGTTATTGGAGCTACAGGAGCTATTGGTAAAGCTATCTCTCATTTGATTTACAAAGATTATAAGAAAATTTTTTTAGTAGCTAGGAATAAAAGTAGATTGAATTCTCTAAAAAATGAAATTTTACTAAATGATCCATATTTTAATAAAGAAAATATTATAGTTAGTACTAGTATATCAGAGGCTACTAAAGTAAGTGATGTAGTTATTATTGCTACTTCTAGCCCTAAGGAATTGATTGATGTTAATGATTTAAAATATAATTCTATAGTTTGTGATATATCTATGCCTCATAATGTTTCAAAGGAAGTTATTGAAAAAAGAAAAGATGTTATAGTTATTGAAGGAGGGATTATTAGGTTACCGTCTACCCCTATCTTTAGAAAACTATTTAATAATATATCTTTTGAAGATATAATAGGGTATCCTAGGAATAATGTGTTAGCTTGTATGGCTGAAACTATTATTCTTACTGCTGAAAATATTAATGAAAATTATAGTATAGGTAGAAATATTGATAGTAACAAGATTACTAAAATAAAGCAATTAGCTGATAAACATGGATTTACTGTAGAAAATTCTATTTTAACTAATATTCGTAATAAATCTTAATTTTTAAGATGTAAATAAATTGTTAAGCAAGTTATTTACTTTGGACTATAGTTATTGAAACTTAAAGATGAGATTTTCAAATTCACAAAAACAATTGATCTAAAAAGGTGATTTTATCTTTATTATAGAAAAATTAAATTGAGAATTATAAAATTCCTTATTTCTTTCAATTTGTAAATAGTTTTATAAATTATATAAAAAGGGGGTTGAAAATTATGAAAACTCAAAACTTTAATAAATTGAATCATATGAATTATCCCATTATTCATAATCTTTGGGAATATAAAACAGAACAATTTTTGGATTTTAAAGATCCTAATAATATTAATAAATTAAAAGAAGCTTTTGAATTGGTTGAATCTAATTTAAATAAAGAATATCCTATTTTTATAGATAAGGAATATTATGTTGATAAGAAGATAGTATCTGTAAATCCAGGAAATATAGACCAAGTTATTGGTGTTTTTCAAGATAGTAGTATAGAGTTAGCTGATAAGGCTGTTCAAGTTGCTAATGAAAGCTTTAATGTATGGTCTAAGCTTAATGTATATGATAGGGTTAATGTATTTTTAAGGGCTGCTAATATTTTAAGAAAAAGGAGATTTGAGTATATTGCTTGGATGGTATTAGAAGTTGGTAAGAATTGGGCAGAAGCTGATGCTGATGTTGCTGAAGCTATTGATTATCTTGAATATTACTCTAAATTAATGATATCTATTCATGAAAATCCTAAAGAATTATTACCATTTCCTGGTGAGGTTAATTATTATTATTATTTACCCTTAGGGGTAGTAGTTGTTATACCTCCATGGAATTTTCCACTAGCTATTCCTTTAGGGATGACTGTTGCAGCGTTGATTACTGGTAATACTGTTATACTTAAGCCAGCTGAAGATGCTCCTATGATGAGTTATTTATTATATGAATTACTAATAGAAGCTGGTGTTCCTCAAGGGGTTATTAATTATTTACCAGGTACAGGGGAAATCGTTGGGGATTATTTAGTAAAACATCCTGATATTCATATGATAGCTTTTACTGGATCTAAAGAAGTTGGATTACTTATTCATAAAAATGCTGCTAATTATCCTGGAAGATCTCATTTAAAAAGAGTTATAGCAGAAATGGGAGGTAAGAATGCTATTATTGTTGATGATATTGATGATGAATCTTTTATGGATTATGCTGTTAATTCAGTATTAGTAAGTGCTTATGGATTCCAGGGGCAAAAATGCTCTGCTTTATCCAGATTAATTCTTCATAAAAATATTTATGATAAGTTTATGGATAAATTATTAAGTGCTATTTCAAAAATAGAGATTGGGTTACCTAAAGAAAACAAATTTTTAGGACCTGTTATAAATGAACAGGCTTTTAATAAAATAATGCACTATATTGAAATAGGGAAAAAACATAATAAATTATTAATTGGTGGTAAAAGATATGAATATAAATATCCTGGTTATTATATAGAGCCTACTGTTTTTGAAGATGTAAAGGTTAATGATATTATTGCTCAAGAAGAAATATTTGGACCAGTTTTAGCTGTTATGAAATATTCTGATTTTGATGAAGCTATTAAGATAGCTAATAGTGTTGAGTATGGACTAACGGGAGCTGTCTTTAGTCAGAATAGGTTTAACATAAACAAAGCAAAGCAAGAGTTCTATTGCGGGAATTTATATATAAATAGAAAATGTACGGGGGCTATTGTAGGGGTTCATCCTTTTGGGGGGTTTAAATTTAGTGGTACTAATTCTAAAGCAGGAGGTCCTGATTATTTATTATTCTTCCTTAATCCTAAAAGCGTTTCTGAAAAAATAGATTTCTAAATTATTAATCTTCAAATTATTTAATTATTAATTAAGTAGGGATTAGGAGGTAGGAATGGAGAATTAGGGTTAAAGGAGGGATGGCCGAGCGGTCTAAGGCGGTGGTCTCGAAAACCATTAGGTGGTTAAATGCCACCTCAGGGGTTCAAATCCCCTTCCCTCCGAAATGTAAAAAGTAAAAAATGGAGATAAATTTATCTAAGATTGAAGATAATCTATATCTTAAAAATATTATTAATGAATGGCAAAAAAATTTATCTTCTAATAATCAAACTATTATTTTAGATACCTTAATTTCTATTTATAAAATTATTTTACATGTTAAAAAAGATGAGACTTTATTCAGGAAATTTAAGAATCAATTTTCTTCTATTTCTAAGATAGTTTATAATCAGATTTATACTTCTGTTACTTTAATAAGGTTGTATGTAGTTAAAATAGCAAACTTAATGGATTATAAAGATTTAATAAGTGATATTATGAATTATATTAAAATAGAAAGTGATATAGAATGTTTAAGAGAGTATTTGGAATTTATTAAAAAATATGGATATATAGGTTATATAGATGAGATTTTAGTTATTTTAGATAAGGAAAAGCCTTTTATAATTAATTTAAAAGGTTTAGAAGTTATTTTGTATTTGTCGTTAAATTATAGGAATAATTCGAAATATATTAATAAAGCTTTTGAGTTTTTACTTAATTATTATGAGAATAAAATTCCTAAATGGGAACATTTTTTTATTAATTTTTTTGAATTTTTTTTAGATATTTTAAAGTATATTGAGCAAAATAAAGAAAAATTAAATAATATTTTTGTTTTTGAGTTTTGTAATTATTTTATTTATAAAGTGTTAAATTTTATTGATTTATTTATAAAAGATTTAAATGATGAGAATAAGATTCAGATAATGAATTTAATTCTTTTAGATTTAGCTTTTTGTTTAAGAATAATTAAAAAATTACTTGAAAATAATAGGAATTTACAAAATTATATTAATGATAAAGTTGAAGAAGAGAGATATTTTTCTAATGTAAATTTTAGTGAGATAGTTTATAACATTTATTTTAATTTAGATGCTTTTAATAATCAGAATTTAAAGTATTACTTTTTGACTAATTTTGTTAATAATAAGGATATTTTTAGAGATTATTTAATTTTTGTTAAAGGTGAAAATAATGTACTTAATTTTACTACCAAACTTATTAAAGATTTTATTGATACTCAAAACGATAGATTAAAAAATATAGTACTTGATTTTATTTATGAATTTGACTTGATTTTAAGTGATTCCGATTTACAAGCTTTAGTTAGAAATTTGTTTATTTATAATGATAACATTATTTTAAAGATACTTGATATAATTGGTAAAAATAATTTTAAAGTTGTTTATGATTCTTTGTTAAAGTTAATTAATAGTAGGAATATAGAGATAGTGGATAAGGTAAAAGATATTTTAAAAAGGGATATAAAGGAGTGAGTTAATTGAGTAAAAACTTAAATTTACTTTTAACTAATGATGATGGGATTAATGCTGATGGAATAATTTCGTTGTATAAAGTTTTTAGTGAGGATTTAGATAATTTTATGAATAAGATAGTGGTTATAGCCCCTGATGGGGAAAGAAGTGTTAGTGGACATTCTATTACTTATAAAATTCCTATTAAGATAAAAAATATTTATTCTAATGGTAAATTAGATATTGTTGAAGCTACTGGTTCTCCTGCTGATTGCGTTATTATTGGTAGTAATTATCTTTTAGAGCAAGTTGATTTAGTTGTTTCAGGAATAAATAGGGGTCCTAATTTGGGGTATGATTTAAGTATATCGGGTACTGTTTCTGCTGCTATTGAAGCTTTTGTTAATAATATTAAATCCATTTCAGTTAGTTTATTTCAATATAATGATCCGGATTATTCTTTTGCTTCTTTATTTATTTACAAATTTATAAAATATTATAAAGATATAATGGATTCTAATTTATTTGATAAAGTATTTTTAAATATAAATTTTCCAGCATTTGACAAATTAAAGACTGATAGCTTACCTATAATTACTATCCATGATTTTTATCGTCATAAAGCTGAATTAGAACCTAGAATAGATCCTAAAGGAAATAGGTATTTCTGGATTTATTGGAAACTACATCCTGGTAATTTTGATGATTCTGTTATTGATAATATCCAAAAGTATTTAGAAAATTATGATAAGACTAATGAAATATTTATAACTGATATCCAGGCAGTTTTTAATGGATATATATCTATTTCTCCTTTAACTTTTGATTTTAATTTATTTAATATTAAAAATCATAACTATATGGAGGTATTTAAAGTTTTAAAAGATATAGCTAAGAAGACATTTAGAGAAACTTTTGAGGAATATTCTAATAATAAAAATGACATGAAAAAAGATCAAGTAAAGAAAGGAGTTAATATAAAATGAATTTTGTATTTAGCAAAATTTTTAAACTAAGTTTAGTATTTATTTATTTTTTGGTAATTTTACTTAATTTAGTATTTAGTAAGGATTATTTATTAACAGATATTGGAAATGGGATAGAGCAAATAAAAGTGGAATTTATAAAGCCTTATCCTATAAGGATTCAAGATACAGTAGATTTTAAAGTTTATATAATTAAATTAAGGGATACTAAGGTAGATGTGGCTGCGGGGATGAGTGGAAGCCCTGTTTTTAAAGATGATAAATTAGTTGGAGCTTTATTTGCTGGCTATGATTTTCAAAAGGAACCTATTGCTTTTGTTATGCCTATTGAATATATGGAACAACTCAAAAATTATCCTAATTTTAATCTTAATCTTGATAATCTTAAATTAAAGTATATGTTTTTATATAATATACCTTACTTTGATAAATTTAGTAAAGAAGTTTTAGGTAATGATTTTAAAAATAATTTGGATGACGAATTATTGATTAATTTTAGTAATTTTCAAACTAAATTAAATAAGAGTTATTTAGTACTTGATAATTCTATGGAATTATATAATGAAAAAATTGGATTATATAATAGTAAATACAAGGATAATGAAAATAAACTAAGTAATGGAGAAAGTATAAGTGTAGCATTGGTTGATGGGGATATTAAGATATATGGTACAGGTACATTAACTAAGGTAAATCAGGATGGGACATTTTTAGCGTTTGGGCATCCGATGCTTGGAGTTGGCAATATTAAAGCTCCTGTTTATAAATCTAAGGTTATTACTGTTATAAATAGATATAATGAATCTTTTAAGTTGTCTTATATTCCAGATGATTCTAAATTAATAGGTAGTATAGTATTTGATGGACCGTTTGGGGTTCTTGGAAAATCAAATGAGAAACCTGATATGATTCCTTTAAATATTTCCATATTGTTTAATGGAAAATCACTTAAGAATTATAATTGTCAAGTTATTAATAATTCAAAATTTATTCCTTATTTATCTGTTTTAGCTTTATATATAACTTCTTCTAAATATATTCAGGATAATCAAGCTTTACCCTTTGAGCTTAATTTTAAGATTGTTTTTGAGAATAATAAGGAACAAAACATATATTTACCTTCTATAAGTGGAAATTATAATATGATTTTAGGTAGCTTAATTAAATATTTAGGTTTTATTAGTTCTATTCCAAGTAAAAATAATAAAATAAAATATATAAATGCTTCTTTAAATGTTGCTCCTTTAAATATTGGTATAATTAACAATATTTATATTAATAGTTTTAGGGATAATGTTGTTGAATTTAATTTCAATTATTTTAATCCATTAACTTCAAGTCAGGGTAATGAAAAGCTGGAAATGTATTTACCTTCTGAAGATAGTAATGGTACAATTTATTTAGGATTAGGTGGAGGATATCATCTTTATGATATATTTGATAAATTAGGGATAACGATTTTACCTCCTAAAGATTTTGAACAGTTTATTAGTTATGCTAATGTTTTTATTAATTCTAATCCTAAGAGTATAGTTGGAGTTATTTCTACTAATTTATGGGGGGTATTAACTGATGATGAAAAATTTGTACCTCTAACTTATAAAGAAATTTTAAAAAATTATTTTAATTTTGGATTGCCTTATATTTATTTATCTTATTATCCTGTTATTTTTAAAAGGGACATAAATAAAATATTAATAGGAATGGATTTCTTTAGTTTTGATGTTAATGGGAATATCTCTAAAACTGAAAAAAAGAAATCTAATACTAATTCATCTACTACTTCTTCTTATTCTGATTCTTCTACCTCTAAAAAAATAAAAGATTATTCCAATATTTTAGATTATTTAATTGATTTTTATTATAGGCTTTATAAGAATAATTACGCTAATTTTAATTATAAAGATACTAATCAGGATATACTTAAAGAAATTCAAGATACTCTGTATAATAATGAGAATAAAGATAATTTTAGTGAAGATAAAACCAATTTTAGTAAGCAGGATAAAAAAGAATCGTTTAGTATTGATAATGTTATTAATTTATCTAATTATTCTGATTTAATAGAGGGGTATCAGGATGGAGTTAGTATTGATTATTTTTCTAATTTAAGATATAATTCAAGGTTTAATAAGTTTATAGTTAATAAAACTTTTTTTAAGGTATTAGCTTATAAGAATAATAATTTAATTGGGTTAAATTATTTATCTAATTCAAAGACTTATGTGGGTATTTTTAATAATAATTTTAATTTAGTTAGTGAGTATGTTTTTAATTACATTTTTTCTAATGCTATTGCTTATGATAATTATTTATTAGCTGTTGATTATTCAGGTAATATTTTAAAAATAAATTTGAATAATGGTAATATTGAATTTAAATATAATATAGATTATCCTATTTGTGATTTGGTTAGTTATAAGGATAAGTTACTAATTTCTACTGTTAGTTTTCCTTCTAAAATAATTGTTTTTGATCTAAAGGATTTTAAGATATTAAAGATTATGGAATTCCCATACTTAGGGATTTCTAATTTAGTGGTGGATGATGGGTTTTTGTATGCTGGTAGTTATGGCGGGATATTAATAAAATTAAATTTAGATAATTATTCTTTAAAAACATTTAATACATTTCAGCAAAATATTACTGCTTTGTATATTTTAGATAATAATTTATTAGTAGGTACTGGATCTAAGGGATATTTATTCGTTTTTGATAAGAATATTTTTGATAATCCTGTGTTATATGATGGTTTTTCGCTTGATAATAACACTTCTATTCCTGATATATTTTCTTTTAAAGATTATGTTTATATATTGGTTAATTCAGCTAATACTAAAGTTTATAGAATAAATAAGAAAGATTTGTTAGGTATAATTTCTAAAGAGTATCAGAAAACTTTGAATTTAAATTGGGAAAAGATTTTTAGTTTTGATTTATTTTCTTATCCAATTAAAACAGCTGTCTTAAAAGATAATATATTTTTAGCTTTTATTGATAATAGTAAGACTGTTTTTAGTTTTTATGATTTTAATAACTTTAATGGAACTTATATCTCTAAAGTTTTTGATTCTTCAGATGATAAATATTTAAATGATATAATATTAAACTATAAAGGTAAAGTGGATTTATATGTTAGGTTTGGTAATTCTCCTATTGTTGATAACACCTGGACTGATTGGATTAATAATATTAAAGATTATTCTTTAAAGCGATCTTATAGATATTTTCAATATAAGTTAATTTTTTATAAAGGTAGTGAAGTTTATTCTATAAAGGGATTAGTTGGTAAAAATAATAGGAAACCTTTTGTTATTGTTAGTGATGAATTTAAAAAATTATCTATTAGTAATCCTTTAAAGATTTCTTATTTAGATTTTGATGGTGATGTTTTAACTATAAAGTTATTTGTTAAAGATTATAATCAAAAAGATAATAAACAAAATGGAAATTGGAGATTAGTGGATACTAAGATTGTTAAAGCTAACCCTTGTGGTTTTAATAATCCTTCTTTTGAAAATACTGAACTAAATCTTTCTAATTTAAAAGATATTATTAAAAATAGTGGTTATTATGAGTTTAAAATATCTATTGATGATAAATTATCTAATGTTGATAATTATTTTGTTCAAGAAATTAAATTTAATTTATATATAAGTTACGATAAATTTAAGATTATTTCCTATGAAATTAAAAATGATATTATTAATATAAAAATTGATTCTAATAGTTTAGTAGGTGTTTATTTGATTATTGATGATGGTAATAATTCTTTTGAGATTCCTTTAAAATTAATTAATAAAATTGGTAATATTTGGAATTTTAAAGGATTAATGCCTTATGATTTAGAATATAAAAATAAAGGATATAATTTATATTTGATAATTAAAGATGAAATGGGGAATACTGAAAAAAAGGAGTTATTTAAAAATTAATTCAACTTTAAAAAGACTACATATTTCTGGATGTATTTTTAAAGGTGTTAATATAAATTAAAGTAGCTTAATTTATGTCTAACATTAGTCAAGAAAATAAGTTAATAAGAATAATAAAAGAAAATAGGTTCCCTTCATTAAATTTTGATAAAACATTATTAGAGAAATCCTTAAAAGTAGCGAATTTAATTGTAGATGATGTTATTGAGTTTATAAAAAAGAGATCTACTGTTAGTATAGAAAGAGCTACATTAAGAATAATGGGATTAAATGGGGCTAATAAAGAGGGAGTCCCTTATGTTAATGTTTTAGTTGATAAATTAAAAGAACTTAATTTAATAGAATATGGTGCTTCTTATTTTTATGCTTACTTGTATTCTAAGTATAATTCTAATGGATCTGAGGAATCTAATTTAGATAAGATAAAGGAGTTTTTAGATGATATTTATTTTAATGAAAAGAAAATTATTAGTGAATCTGAATTAAAAGAATTTTTAAATAATTTAGAAAAGTATAAAGAAATAGCTTATAAGATAGCTTTAAATGGGATTAAAGTAATAGAGGATCAAAGGAGAAGAAGAGAAGAATTAATAGAAAAGTATGGTTATCCTAAGTTACCTTGGATTTATGTGATAGTAGCTACGGGGAATATCTTTGAGGATGCTATTCAAGCGATATCTGCTGTAAAGCAAGGGGCTGATTGTATAGCAGTTATTAGGTCCTCTGCTCAAAGTCTTTTAGATTATGTACCTGAAGGATATACTACTGAAGGTTATGGTGGTACTTTTGCTACCCAAGCTAATTTTAGATTGATGCGAGAGACTTTGGATAAGAATATGTCTAATAGGTACTTAATGTTAGTTAATTATTCTTCGGGTTTATGTATGCCTGAAATAGCTGCCATTGCTGCTATTGAAAGATTAGATATGCTACTTAACGATAGTATGTATGGAATATTATTTAGAGATATTAATCCTATTAGGACTTTTATTGATCAATATTTTTCAAGATTGATAATAAATTTAAGTGATATAATAATAAATACTGGAGAGGATAATTATTTAACGACAGCAGATGCGTTTGAAAAGGGTTATACTGTTATAACTTCACATTTTATTAATTATGCTTTTGCTAAAAGATGTTATATGCCAGATTATTTAATAGGGTTAGGACATGCTTATGAAATAAGACCTGATATAACTAATTCTTTTTTATTTGAATTTTCTCAGGCCTTATTGATTAGACATCTATTTCCTAATTGTCCTTTAAAGTATATGCCACCTACTAGGTGGGTTACTGGTAATATCTTTCATACCCATGTTATTGATAATATGTTTAATTTGGTTTCTGTTTCAACTGGACAACATATACACTTAGTAGGTATATTAACCGAAGCTATTCATACTCCATTGCTTCAAGATAGGTATTTAAGTATAAAATCAACGAAATATGTTTTTAATGCTGCTAAGGATTTAGGGTTTGAGTTTATAATAAAGAATAATGGAATTATTGAAAAACGAGCGGATTATTTACTTAAGAAATCTTATGAACTGTTGGAATATGTTTATAATAAGGGATTATTTGAAGCTATAGAAGAGGGGGTTTTTGCTGATACTAAAAGACCAAAGGATAAAGGTAAAGGCCTTGAAGGTGTTTTTATTAAAAACTTTAAATATTATAATCCTGTTGAAGAAATAGTTATTTCTAAAGTTAAAGATAAAGTTAATTATTAATATGTTAAAAGAGATAAAGGATATAATAAGGGATTCTATAAATGTTAAGAATACTTTATTAGAAGATGAGGAATTAATAAGTAATATATTAAAAGCGGTTAATATAGTAGTTAGTTCATTAAGAGCTGGTAAGAAATTGTTGATTGCAGGTAATGGGGGATCTGCTGCGGATAGTCAGCATATAGCGGCAGAATTAATTGGAAGATTAAATATAAAAGAAAGGAACCCTATACCTGCTATTGCTTTGACTACTGATACTTCTGTTTTAACTGCTATTTCTAATGATTTTGGCTATGAGTTTATCTTTGAGAAACAAATACAGGCTTTAGCTAATCCTGGAGATGTTTTTCTTGTTATTTCCACTTCTGGGAATTCAATTAACTTAGTTAATGCGGTTAATAAGGCAAAAAGTTTAGGGATAATTTCAATTGGGTTATTGGGAAAAGATGGTGGAATGTTAAAAGATTTAGTTGATATACCTATTATTGTTAGGCATAATAATACTCAACGTATTCAAGAATCTCATTTACTAATAGAACACATAATATGCGAATTAGTAGAACAAAAAATATCTACTATCCTACTGTAATTATTGATCCCTATATTATTAAGAATAATATCAAAATAATAAGGGAATTAACTAAAAAGGATTTAATAGTAGTTCTGAAATCAAATGCTTATGGATTACAATTTAATATTATTTTTGATATTATTAAAGATCTTGTTAATAGAATTGCCTTAAATAATTTAAGAGAATTTTTTGAATATGAGGTATATAAAAAAGTAAGTGATAATTTTAAGGTTTTGTTATTATTTCCTGAATTTGATGAGAATTTAGTTTATCAAGCTTTACCTTTTAAAAATATTATCAATTTTTCTGTTTTTAGTTATGAATATTTTTTATTTTTGAAGGAAATATTATTAAAGGAAAAGAGTGTTTTAGATATAGAATTAGAAATAGATAGTGGAATGAATAGGACTGGTATAAAATTCTTTGAAATTGATAAAATAAAGGAAATCTTGGATTTCAAATTCTTTAATGTGAAGGGAATTTATACTCATTTAAGAAGTGATAATATATATGATATTTACTATCAATTACTTAATTTTAAGAAATTTTTAGATAATTTTAGAGGTAGGAATTGGGATATACATATATTAAATAGTGCGGGGGTTTTAAGGTTTATCCAGTATTTTAATAATTCAAATAATTTAAATGACTCAAATAATTTAGATGGTTTAAAGGGTTTTAATTTAAGAGAGTTTTTTAGTATTATTAATTTGAGTAATTTAGTTAGAGTGGGGATATTGGTTTATGGGATTTCTCCTAATTATGAATTACTAAATTTGAAAAATCAATTTAATATTAAAAATTCTATAAAAATTAAATTACCTGTTATTGGGATTAAGGAGGTTTTAAAGAGTGAAAGCGTGGGATATTTGAATAAATATATTAATGGAGTTGTTGAGGAAGATAGTTTAGTAGGGTTAGTTTATGGTGGGTATTCTACTTTTCCTTTTTCTAAAAAGCTATTATTTCATGTTTATGATGATAAAGGTGATTATATTACCAATTCTATTGGCGCTATGTCTATGGATGTAACTGAAATTTTAATAAGAAACAGGAATTTAAAAGAGGTTTATTTAGTTGATAATGTGTTAAATTTGGAAGAACAAGCCTTTTATAATTTACTACCTGTTTATAATTATTTAACTAATTTAAATAGTAATAATAAAGTAGATTTCTTTTTAATTTAAGTATTTTAACACACCTTTGTAAGAAGTCTCCGCCTTCTATAAGGTGGAGTAGTTTACTTGAGGTATGGATAATAAAAAATATTTTAACTGGAGGTGAAGTAATATAATTAAGTATAGAGTAAATGAACAAATAAGAGCTAAGGAAGTTAGAGTTATAGATGAGAATAATGTTAATTTAGGAGTGATGAATATAAGAGATGCTTTAGAATTAGCGGATTCTAAAAATTTAGATTTAGTGGAGGTTGCTCCTGATGCTAATCCCCCTGTTTGTAAAATAGTAGATTACGGAAAATTTAAATATGAATTAATAAAAAAGGAAAAGATTGCTAAAAAAAATCAAAAAAAACAAGAACTTAAGGAAGTTATTATCAAAAATAAAATAGATAAAAGTGGGATTAATATTAAGGTTCAAATGATAAAAAGGATATTAGAAGAAGGTGATAAAGTTAAAATTGTTTTACAATTATTGGGTAAAAGTAAATTTACTCCTGACAAATTTAAACCTATCTTACAGGAAATTTTAGAGCAACTAAAGGATATTAAAATAGAAAAAGATATTACTATTGAAGATAAGAACATTTATGTTATTATTTCTCCCAAAAATTAATATACTATAATTAATTTGAATTTGAATTTAAATTTAAATTATGTTTAGGATATATAATAAAAAGGGGCAGCTAAATGTTATAAATGTTTTAGTGGGGATTATTTTTTTATTAGTAATTTTAGTTGGAGGTTATTTTGTTTATAGGCTTTTTTATGGTCCTGATGCTGAAGGTGATATTGTTGTTCCTAATATTATTGGCTATGATATTTATGATGCTAAAAGCAATTTAAAATTAATTGGTCTAGATGTTGAAGTGGTTTCTACTACAATTTCTGATAAACCTAAAAATATGATTTTAAATCAAGATCCTCCTTATGGAATGAAAGTAAAAAAAGGGAGGGTTATCAAAGTGGTTATCAGCAGTGGAGGAAATTCCTCGAAGTCCTTTTTATTACCTGATTTGGTGGGATACAATGTTAATGATCTTAAAATTAATCCTAATTTAAAATTTAATCAATTTAATTTGATTTATAATTACTTATATTATCCTTCTATTGGTATAAAGGATGGTACAATTTTATTGCAATCTCCTGAACCTGATTCTCCTATATTTAATAATCAAAAAATATCTTTTCTTATTTCTAAGAATTTAAAATCTGAAGATTTAATAAATAATTTAAAAACTTATTTACCAGAAGCTTGGCAAGATTTAGATAAAGTTGATAGTTTGTTTATGGAATTTAAAAATAATGATATAATTGAGGACAGAAAAATTGTTAATTCTTATGTATATAATGATACTGTTATTATTGAGTCTAATTTAAATTATTCTCAAATTCCTAATATTAAAATGGTTAATTTAGTTTTAAAGTTTAAGTATAGTAAAGATATTAGTAATATTAAGGTTTATTTAGATGATTTTTTGGGTAATCGATTAATTTTAGATAACTATTATTCAGGTCAATCTTTTTCTAATCTAAGGATTTTTTATATAGGGGATGCTAAAGTTAGTGTATTTTTGAATAATAAAAAAGTAGCCGATTATCCTTTACCCTGAGCTGATATTTATTTATATTTCATAAATATATCCTTCATCTTTTTTTTTATTCAGCCTTTTTAATTTGTTGGTATTCAAAATTAGAAATTTGTTTTTTATTTTTATCAAATTCTATACCAATTATATAAACTTTATCATAATTTAAATATTTTTTGTAATATTCTTTTTGTAGAATTTGTTCTAGAGCATTACCTTTTTCTTTTTCATCTTGAATAACTTTAAATTCAAGGATATAAACAATAGAATTATTAACAATAATAGTTAAATCAATTCTACCTTTAGAAGTGTTATCTTCTGTTATAACATTTAGCCCAGTAGAATAAAACAAAACAAAAACAGCTAAAACATAGTTTGCTTCTTCTTTAAGATACATATAACTTATATTACTTATTAATAGATCTATATATTCTTTAAGTTTAGAGATATCTTCATTTTTTAAAGTTGATATTATTTCATCTACTAATTTATATCTTACTTCTTCTTTTATGGTAAATTCTAAGATATTTTCATTAAATGAGATTCTAACTTCTTTATTAGGGAAGCCGAGTTTATATTCTTGACCATATTCTTTTTGAAAAACTTCTTTAATAGTTAAATAGCCAGTTTGGAACATCAATGCTTCTATTCTGATTTCTTCTATGTCAAATTTTTCTAAAATATTTTTCTTGACTATCTTATTTTCTAGTTGTGATACATCATATTTTTTGTCTTTAATTAGTTTAATTAAGAAAGAAGGAGTGCCTGTTTTATACCAATAACTATCAAATTCTTTATTTCTTAGATATAACAAAATATCAAAAGGGTTATAAAGAGTATCTTGTAAGAAATTATAGCCATTATACCATTCTTTAATTTCATCTAAATTTAGACCTTGTAAATAATCATTAAAATAAAGTTCTAGTTCTTGTTGAGTATATCCGCAGATATTACCAAAATCTTTATTTAAGGAGATATCTTCTAATTGATTTAAACCACTAAAGAGGGATACTTTAGAGAATTTACTAACTCCTGTTATTAATACAAATTTAATATATTCATCTAAATCTTTTAAGATGGAATAAAAAGCTTTTAATTCTTTTCTAGCTTCTTCAGCTTGTTTGATATCTTCTATTAAATCTAAGATAGGTTTATCATATTCATCTATTAGGATAACTATTTTTTTATGTTTTGTTTCGTTTAGTTTAATAATTAGTTTTTCAAATAAAAGGGTGTTATCTTTTATTTTTGTAGGTATTTCTAAGGAATGTTTTAGGTAATTTTTCTCTAATTCTTGATAAATTTTATCTTTTAGTTCATCTTTATTTTTAATATCTTTAGCAAAACTTATCCTTAAGACGGGATAGACTTCATCCCAATTCCATTTATCGTAGATATATAGATTTTTAAATAAATCTTTTTGGTTTTCAAAGAGATATCTAATAGTAGAGATTAATAAGGATTTACCGAAGCGTCTAGGTCTGCTTAAAAAATAGTATTTTCCTTGGTTTATTAACTTGTATATGTACTCAGTTTTATCCACATAGATATAATTACCTTCTATTAATCCTTTAAAATCACTTATTCCTATTGGTAATTTCTTCATCTTTTCTACACCTCTAATAATTCATTCTATATTCTACATCTAAATAACTCCATATTTTACAATTATATCTTTTGGATTTATTTTCCTATTATTTATTTAATGAATTGAAAAAATATAAAAATATAGAAGTAAATAAGGGTATAAGGGTATTAAAAAAAACGATAGTATATCCTGTAGGAAAATCAAAATTATAAGAAAAAATAATAGCAAAGGTATTGACTAAGACACCAATAAAAATAGCATAAAATAAAT
>Ga0079997_117544_pt1 | contig 49718 bp, 38 predicted proteins | sample PerSpoCPS_CMetaG_FD_69200 | JGI IMG/M metagenome (GOLD analysis project Ga0079997, IMG submission 69200) | Archaeal communities from Yellowstone National Park, Wyoming, USA - Perpetual Spouter C (PS_C) MetaG (SPADES assembly) (version 2) | ecosystem: Environmental > Aquatic > Thermal springs >... | reverse complement strand
GCTCAACTATCCGCATTGTTTCCCGGGGGTACTGCTCAAGAGCAGCCTCAAGGACAACATCACCTTTAGGTCCAAGATTCGCCTTAACGACTTCGAGGGGCGTTGGCTCGCGAGGCTGCTTCTCTTCCGCCTGGCCTGCCTGCCCGCCGGCCAGCTGAGACGCCAGCTTGATCATCTTTCTTAGCTGGAGACGCTTCAGCTCGAGGTCTTCCTCACCTGACATTTTTACATATCCCGTCTAGGACTAAGTGGGCATCTATACTTAAAGGTTGACAGCCGGCATGCTGGAGACGTATGTTTGTCTTATTTAAACCGACGCCAGAATTTATTATGGCCAGGTATGGATGGTGAGCATGTATATCGATTGATGGGCGGTTTAAACCTTAAATGCTTATAAACCGTAAAGACATCCGCTTGTTTCTACCTTCGCACCCTCTCAAAAATCCTTAATATTGCAAGTGACGCGGCTATGAAGAATACCAGCATAACTGAGCCGGCCGCAACAACATTTATCGCTGCTGCATGCTGGCTGTAAAGCTGTAACAAGTAGACTGTGAACAAGTTTGTATCCGGAGAAATCAACAGTATCAGCGCACCAATTTCCTTGATGGATTCGATGAATATATAAGTAAAGCTGCTGACCAGCCCTCCTTTAGTTAATGGTATTATTATACTTCTAAAACTTTTGAACCAAGAGGCGCCGCTAACCCTTGCGGCTTCTTCTAACTCGTCTCCTATTTGCACAAGATTATTTGATATGAATCTTATGGAGTAAGGTAAACGTATTACAAGCAGCGAAATGATAATTGCCCATATGCTTCCGTAAAGAAATTGCGACAATAAAGGTATACTTAGAATCAGCCAGAATAATCCGAACCCATATACTATTCCAGGAAATGCTAGCGGGAAATTGTTCAAGTATTCATTAAAAACTGAACCACGAATCCTGCCTTTTAATGAAATATATGCCATGAATATCGCTGAAAAAGTGCATAGAAAAGCTGTAGTAATTGCTACACTAATTGAGTTTATGAACGTTTTATCGATAAACGGTAATTTTAAAAGTTTTTCATAGTTTTCTAGCGTGAAGTTTAGTTTGAATCCTTCTGCTAATGCTCCGAAGGAGATGAACGAGGTTAAAGTTAAAAATATGAAAGGCAGGATAAAGGAAATTGTTAACATTGCGAAACATATAGCAAGTGCTAGGATTTTCCATCTGCCGAGCATATGTACTGTTTTTTGGGAAACTTTCCCAGTCACAACAACGTATTTGAAGATTTTCCTTGCATAGAATATATATATACTTACACCAGTGAATGTGGTTATAATATAAATTATTCCGTACGTCGTCGCAACATCATATCTGGGAGGTACAATTTGGTTGGTCCAATAGTAAATTTCTGTTGCGAGCGTTTTTATTCTTTCACCACCCAAGATGAAGGGATAGTCGAAATTACCTAATCCTATTAAAGTGAGTAATAGATAAGTAGAAAATACTGACGGAAAAATAATCGGTACGGTTATTCTGAAAAACGTTTTTAACAACCCTAATCCCAGAGTGCGGGCGCTTTCCTCAAGACTTGAATCCATCGACTTGATGGCCGGCATGATTGATAGGAGTGCAAAAGGAAAACCGCCCATTCCATATGCAAATATCAGCCCTTCCATCGAGTAAATGTTAAAAACTAAGCCATTAAATAAAGAGGATAGGGTCTTGTTAATAACACCTATTGAGGGACTGAATAAAATAATCCACATCATAGATTTGACTATAAACGGGACTATTAAAAAGGTTGTTGGAAGAGTTTCCAACAAGGTTTTGCCCGGAATATCTGTTCTGACAACAATCCATGCATAGATGAGAGCGAGTAGTGTGGCTAAAGCCGCCCCTCCAGCTGCAAATATGAAGGTTGAATAAAGAACCGTTGCTAATTCAGGTGTCAATAACCAATTGACCAGTTCGTTAAATTGTAATCTACCCATAATGGTATTGCTGATAAAGAGATAAACTATAGGTATCGTCGAGATAAAAAAATAGATAATGGGAAAAAAGAATATCAGTAACGGGGCCCTCACTTTTAAACCCCGAATATGCTTCTATAGAGGTCGCTCCATTTAGTGGGGTTAGTATAGTAGTCGGGGTTTTTTAAGGCGGCCACCTCCAGACTTATGCCTTCAGGTAGCAGGCCGCGCGGCAGTGTGTAAGCAGCCACAATGTGGTGCAGAGGCGTTCTACCTGTCTTTGCGAGGGACAGAAGGCCGTCTACAGAGGTAGCCCATTGAATAAACAGCTGACCCATGTTAGGATGAGGTGCGTTTCGTGGTAAGAATAACGGTACGGGAAGCGCTACTACAGGCTCTGCGAAAGCAATCTCAACCGGTACCTTACCACGGTTTGCGAGATAGTCGTGTAGAAGCCCTATACCGACTGCGGCCTCGCCTGTAGCCACTTTCGTGAAGGAGGCACTAGCGCTGTCGGTGAATATAGGCTGGTTATCTGCTATCCCCTTCATCAGCGACCTCCATTTTTCTTCTCCTAATATTGGATATAAATGTGCGAAGAGTGTTCCCGCAACGTTGTTTAGGGAAGGTCTGTCTATCGCTATTTTTCCCTTAAACCCGGGCTTTGCGAGATCTTCATACCTTTTAGGCACATTTTCCCGCGAAACTAAATTTGAATTATAATTCAGCACTATCGGCAATCCGGACATCGGGTTCCAGTATTTCTCTGGGTCGTAGGCACCTTCTGCATAACTCATCAACCCGATCATAGGGTTGTCAAATTTTTCAATCACTCCCTCTTTTACAAGCGGTAATGTGCTACCCAAAGTGTTCCATATTACATCAGCAGCTACCCTGCCTGCTTTATACTCTGCTAAACTCTTCGAAACTATCTCTGAGGGGCTAAGACCAACATATTCTACTTTTGCCCATGGATATAGACGTAGAAAAGCTGGTTTCATCACGTTTTCAAAATCCGGGATATCTATCACACCGTAGATCACCACTGTTTGTTCTTTTCTAGCTAGATCGACTTGGGATTGTGTTAAGGTCTGGGTTACAGTTGCGCCGCCTACTGTGCGTGTTACCTCAACTGTTCTAACTGTTTGCTCGGCCGGCTTTAGTATGAATCCTCCTGCAAAACCGACACCGAGACCTACGACACCCGCCACACCTGCAGTTAAAACATTTCGCCTACTGACTTTTTCACCAGACATATTCAAGACTCACGTGTTATCCTTATATATAAATATTACTATTAATATTTTGGATAGTGTCCAAATTAAGGTGTTATGTTTAAAGGATGGTTGATGTGTCTTGTTTGTATGGATGTTGTGTCTCTGGCTGTTTTATTCGTAATAAAAAAGTAGGGAGGTTAAGGTCTTAGCGGTATTGGACTATATGTTTCATGGTAGCTGTAGGAAGGTCTCTAAGGTTCTTAGCATTGCTTTGGAGCCTATAAGCAAGTCCGCCGTCCACTACCTAGCCAAGAGGGTATCTGAGATCAGGGTCTCTAAGGAGCCTAGGTATAGGAGATGTATAGCTGTTGATGAGACTAAGCTACGTGTCAAGAAATCCTAGGTATACACATGGTCAGCTGTAGACGTAGATTCTAAGGAATTACTGGCTCTAGAGGCTTCATATGGTAGGAGCAGCCTAAATGCTCTATCATTCCTTAAGAAAGCATTAAAGATGTGTACTAACAAGCCGTTGGTATTGGTTGATAGAGGCCCATAGTATAGATGGGCGTTGGAAAGGCTTGGTCTGGAGTATAGGCGTGAAAGATTCAATATGAGGGATAGAGAGGTTCTTCAGATACCTAAAGGAGAGAACTACGGTATTCCACCACAAGATGAGCGCGAGAAACCACATACAGAGAATAAACAACCTCAAACAATTCCTAAACCTATTCGCACACTACTATCAGGCCGCGAGGGCAAGGAGGTGAGCGAAAATGCTTATTTGGACACTATCTAACGAATTGTCAGGCTTATCCTTAAATAATCACCTAGGAATAAACTGGAGGTCGGAGCCCTTCAGTCTCTTACAATATAATCACTCAAAATATAGCTTCGCTAGATTAGAAATGTCCATGCTAGGTACTTCCTCAAAGTGTTTTACAATACGCCCTAAATTCATAATATATGCCCTTGAACTTATTTTTAATGCCTTGTAAACGTTTTGCTCAGCAATAAGTATAGAAAGCTCTCTTTCAATACTAAGCCTTTTAACAGCACTGAATAATGTATTAACAACCTTTGGAGCCAAACCTAACGACGGTTCATCCAAGAGAAGCATAGATGGCTTCGCCATTAAAGCCCGTGCTATTTCAAGCATTTTTTGCTCGCCCCCGCTCAAAGTCCCTGCCCTCTGATCCATTCTAGCTTTCAAAAAAGGAAAGAGGGATACAACGTACTCTAACGCATCTTCAATATTTGAGGTTGTGAACCCGCCGATCTCGAGATTCTCCTGTACAGTAAAAAGAGGGAAAACTGTCCTTCCCTGCGGGACCAGAGCCAGCCCTCTTTTTACACGTTTATCAGGTGTAAGTCGTGTGATATCATGTCCGTTTAAAATAATTCTCCCTTTCCGCGTGTTCAATAAACCAGCTAATGTATTAAATAATGTTGTCTTGCCTGCACCGTTTGGACCAAGCAAACTAACTATTTCGCCCTTTTCGACATCCAGCGAAACATCCCACAATACCTGAAGTGGACCATAACCTCCGGAAATGTTTTCGGCCTTAAGCACTTTCACTCTCCCCCAAATACGCTTCCACAACCTCTTTTTTCTGCTTAACCTCTTGAGGTTTCCCCTCCGCAATTTTAGAGCCATAATTTAAAACGATTATTTTATCACATATGTTCATTATGAACGACATATTATGCTCTATTATTAAAAATGTTAAGTTTCTTTCACGGAGTTTTTGGAAAATGCTGATAATATTTCTTATTTCGGGTTCAGACAGCCCTGATGTAGGTTCATCAAACAAAAGTATTTCTGGAGCAGGTTCCATAACTAGGAGGGAAGCTATCTCCACAAGTTTCTGTTCTCCATAGCTCAGCTCGCTACATATTTTATCCCTCAAATTCGCTATGTTGAGGTCTGCAATAACATCTTCTATAGCACTGTATCTATTATTACTCTTAAGAGAAAGTCTGAACTCATGTCGTAACAGTTTATTTTGAGCGGCGAAAAGTAAAACATCCATAACCTTCATCTGTGGAAAGAGCTTAATCAACTGAAAAGATCGAGCGATACCCATTCTAGCTATCTCAAAGGGCTGTTTGTTCGTAATCTCTTGGTTTTTGAAAAAAACTTTTCCACTATCGGGTTTTGTAAAACCCGTGAGTATATCAAAAGTTACAGTTTTACCCGCACCATTAGGACCTATTAATCCCGTTATAGTATTCTGGTCTACAACGAACGAGAGATTATTAACTGCCTTTATACCGCCAAAGCTTTTGGTTATGTTCTGAACTTTAAGCATCTCCATAACATAAGTTAATATCTGTCTCTTAAATTTAAAGGTGGATTTGGGGAAAACCTCCAAACGGGCTGTGATTCGGTATAGAGTCGAATTATTTAAATATAGCGGTAACAATGCTCCTTATCGGCGAGGTACCAAACAACTTCCTCATGTTTGGCAAAGAAAAACCTATGGCACCTTTAGGAATTACTAGCATAAGGACTACAAGCGCAACTCCATACAAAAGCTCCCGTAAACCCCTGAATGAAAGAAGTATTTCTATAACAACGGTCCATATGACTGCTCCGGCGATGGGGCCATGGAATGTCCCAGGCCCTCCTATTGTTACCATTAAAAACACGTCAATCGAATGTAGTAGCGTAAAGTTTTCAGCACTTATATGAGTAAGATAATGTGTGAGCAGGATACCTGATATAGCTGATATAACCATAGATATAGCAAAGGCTATTAGTTTATGTGTATAGGGATTTAAGCCTAGTGAGATTGCCTTAGTTTCGTTCTCTCTGATAGCTAATAATGATCGGCCGAAATCCGACTTTATGATTAAATAAACGAAGAAATGCGTCACGGCTGTCATTATAAAAATAAAATAGTATAGCTCTAGAAAAGATGTAAGACTGTAACCAAAAAATTCAGGTTTAGGAACTCCTCGTAACCCAATACTTCCTCCCGTTATCTCTATTAGGTTTAGAAAAAGCTCGTAAGCAATGAGTTGAAAACTCAATGTCCCAATTACATAAAATATCCCTCGTGTTCTGAGTAGGGGTAAAGCAATAGCTACAGCTACAACAGCAGCCAGCAAGACTCCCGCTAAAAGGGCTATCAAAAACGGCATATTATATCTAATCATTAAATTAGCTGAAGTGAAAGCCCCTATTCCGGCAAATGCAGCAACAGACAACGGAAGCAAGCCCAAATAACCCATCATCAGATTGAGACCGGCTGCGGATATGGAGTAAATCATCATCATGATTATCAGATGTAAATAATAGTTGTTGGGCGTAATAATTGGGAAAACAGACATTAACAGCACTACCGCTCCAATTAGGATGTGTTTCAATTTCAACTCCGTTTCACTTCTCTCCCAAATATTCCTTGAGGTCTAAAAAACAATATCAGCATCATAGCAGCGAAAACCACAGCATTATTGTAGACGGATGTTAGGTATGTGATAGTTAGGCTGTCAATAACACCGAATGCTATAGCAGCTGTAACAGTCCCTAATAGACTTCCTGTCCCACCTACGATGACCAATAGAAAAGCTTTAATAGTTATCGGTATACCCATATCGAAGCTTATAGCGAATTCCAAGCCAGCCAGCGAGCCTGCTAACCCAGCCATGGCAGTGCCGAGGGCAAATGTCAGCAAAATAATTCTGTCAGAGTTGATTCCAACTAATCTGGAAACAGTTGTATCTTGGTAGACTGCACGTATAGCTTTTCCCAATCGCGTATATTTTAAAAAAGCGCTAACAACAATTACTGACAGTGCCACAACCACTAAAATTATCAGTCTAAAAATTGTAACAGAAACTCCCTCAACTACATTTATTATTGTGCTGCTTAAGGGGTTAGGTATTGTTCTAGGCCAATCACCCCAAAGTAATAACGCACCGTTTGTAAAGGCAATAAGAAGCCCTGTTGCAGCAACAAAGATAGTTTCCTCTTTTGCTCCTCGTAAAAATCTGAATATCGTTCTTTCTACAGCAGCACCTAGCGCTGTGATTGACAAAATAGACAATATGACAGCAGTGGCCATGTCGATTTGATAAACTGTAATCAAGCTATATGTAATGAATGCACCCCAAGTGAAGAAACCACCATGTGCAAAGTTAGGTATCCTTGATGTGTTTATTATAAGTGATAGTCCCAAAGTCATGAGTGCCAATAGACCACCGTTTACAATACCGTTGACAACGGCCTGTAGCATGCCTTTAACAATTATGGGATGACACTATTTTAGGTTAAATTTTTAGCGCTGTAAATTTATGTGAAATGTTACGAGTTATTAATTTTACAAATCTATTGGCCCGTCTAAAAACTATTAGTCCCCTTTCTTTAGGTGGTTTGTGTTTAGGCGGTCATAGCGGGTTGTGGAAAGGGTTTCAACCTCTACTTCCTTCTTTCCCAGTGACAGGCGGTCTTAAGAGGCTGTGATATAGAATTTGGGATGAATTCATTAGGTGGTCACATTTTAGCAATGATAAATTTATATATTAGTGATTTAAAAAAGTTTATGTGACTATTTTAACTATGGTTTCTGAGGCCGAAATCATCATAGATAAATGTATAGGTGTAAAAACCGGTGAAAAATGTACTGTAGTCACAGACAGTACGCGGCGTGTGGAGGGGGAAGTTATAGCCGCTGTGGCTAGAGCCAGAGGTGCTGAAGCCCTCTTGGTAGATATATCTCCATATGTCACAGCAGTCCATGCTGGCAGATACGTGGAACCTCCTGAACATTTCAAAGAGCTTATCAAGGCTTCGAACGTAACTATAATTGTGACAAGTCAGCAGTTCTCTCAAAGGTTTTCACATAAAATACACTATTTTCTAAACCAATCTGAAAGCTGCTCAGTTTATCAAATCGATGAAGGCCTTGGGTCTTGGGACCTAACTATGGATGACATAGAGAAAATTATGGATAACTGCCATAAGATTATGGACAGAATGAAGGATGCGAAATGGGTGCGGGTAACTTCGAATAATGGCACAGATATAAGATTGTGTATAGATGGGCGTCAATGTCTTCCCGTTATGCCAATAATGAAGCGGGCTGCTATTCAGGCTGCCATGCCTATACCATTGTGGGGTGAGCTTAATTGGGCGCCCGTGGAGGAGTTAACTGAAGGAAGAGCTGTTATAGATGGTATATTGATGAGGTGGGGTGCAGAGTTGGCTGTCAGCGAGCCAGTTGAATGGATTGTTCGTAAAGGGCGTATAGTAGATGTTAAAGGAGGGAATGATGCTCGAGAGTTTATAAAGACATTGGAATCGGCGGATGAAAATGCCTATGTGATTGGAGAGCTTGGAATAGGGGCCAGTCATAAGGCACGTTTGGGAACGATGGAGGAAAAAGGTAGACTGGGCACTGTCCATCTAGGCGTAGGAAGTAATAAGGGAGTTTACCCTGGCGGTAGAATCATCAGCAAAATACATGGAGATGGAACTATACGTAATGTCACAGTATATGTTGATTCTGTGAAAATTATAGAGGAAGAAAAAATAATCACATAACTACTTTATCCACGACAAAACCTTCCAGGGTGTTATAGGAACTGAGTCAACAGTTATGTTAAATGGTTCAAGCGCGTCTTCCACAGCGTTCGCAACCGTAACGGTTCCTGAGTATGAGGGTGCTTCGCCAACACCTTTCGAACCCAGCTCCGTGAATGGTGAGGGAGACTCCATGTAATCGGTTTTTATGGGAAAGTTCATTTCCAAACTACTAGGAATGTGATAGTCCATGAAGGAGCTTGTTAAGGCCGCGCCATTTTTATCGTATACCACTTCTTCATATAAAGCTGAACCTATGGCCTGAGCTAGCCCCCCGAACACCTGCCCCTCCACTATTTTATGATTAATTATTTTACCACAGTCATGTACGGAAACATACTCTAATATATTTACACGACCGGTTTCAGGGTCCACCTCGACGACACATGCATCTGCTGATGCGGAAACCGTTGTATAAGTAACTTTTTTCTCCGCAGTTAATGGGCTAAACCAGGTAACTGTTACGTCTAAAGGAACAACGCCTTCTTTCATAAGCTCGGTGTTAAGCACCCTTTGCTGACCTTTAAAGTAAAGCATGTGGCAGAGCTGCTTTAATGAAATTTTTTTACCTGGATTATCTTTCACATATATTTGGCTGTCCGATATCTCTATGTCCTCAGCTCTACATTCAAAGATATGAGCACCTATTTTAATCAACTTCTCCTTGAGAGATTTTATCGCCTTTACTACAGCGCTAGCAGAGTATACAGCTCCTCTGCTGGCCCAGGGACCACTGCCCATGTAATCGCTTGAACCTGTGTAAACTTTCACATCCTCTAACCTTACTCCGAGCGTCTCGGAAGTTATCTGCGCCATTGTAGCTACAGAGCCTTGACCGGTGTCCGTCCATCCACTGTACACTTCAACAGTACCATCTTCAGATATTCTGGCTCTCACACTTTCGTAACCTGTGTAAATTGTGTTTGCTATTGCCCCACCCGCCGGTTCCAATGTAAGTGAGATCCCTATTCCTATGTACCGTCCCTTGGCTCTAAATTCGGTCTTCTTTTTCCTCCATTCATCGATTTTTATCAATTCCGCCGCTCTCTTGAGGAGTTGCGGATAATTGCCGCTGTCGTAAATATAGCCAGTGATCTGTGTGTATGGAAATTCAGAAGGTTGTATAAAGTTTCTCATTCGGATTTCTTCAGGAGACAGCCCAATTTTTCGTGCAACTACATCCATCAATCTCTCTATCATCTTGGCTCCTTTATCCTTACCGTAGCCTCTATAGGCGTCGTAGAATGACTTATTTGTAACAACTCCATTGGCCTCCACATCGACTGCGCCAATCTTGTAGGCACCTACACATGACAGAGCTGCTGGAATGATTGATGGCGCACCCACTCCCCGCACATTACCTTCAACACCTAGGTCCACATAGAGTGTAGCTTTTAATGCGTGTATTATTCCGGTACTTGATACAGCGGCCTTCACCTTCCAGTAAACGTCTCTTTGATGAGGCCCCATTACTATATTCTGATATCTATTCTCGACTAATTTTACGGGGCTGTTACACTGTTTAGACAGAACGCATGCAAGTATGTCGAGTGTAAAGTTTACTTTGTTACCGAATCCACCGCCAACGTCGGGGGCGAAAACTTTAACATTTCCTTCTGGAATGTTGAGTGATTTTGCAATAACCCATCTACCTAGGGTGGGAGATTGTGTTGAGCTATAAACTGTGTAGGTATTTTGATATTTGTCGTAGAAAGCTATTACGCCGCGTGGTTCAAGAGGAAAGCCTGATTGTCGAGCCTCCTTAAATTCAAACTCTACAATTTTATCTGCGTACGCAAAGGCGTTTTCAACATTTCCACTCTTATATTTGAAGACAGCCTGAATGTTCGAACCCCATTCAGGATAAAGTAAAGGTGCATCCGGTTTCAATGCGTCTTCGATAGTGACCACCGGCTGTAGGGGCTGATAGCCGACTTCTATGTTATCACATGCATCTTGTGCGGTGTAGCGGTCCTCAGCCACAACAGCAGCAACCGGTTCGCCGTAAAACCTTACCCTATCTACCGCAAGCGGGTAAGTTGAGGGGTTTCGCCAGACCATCGTTTCTGAAAAGTCTGCTAAGGCAGGCAGAGGGTTCATTAGCTGGGTCAACATTTTACCTGTAAGCACGTACTTGACGCCTGGGATTTTCAAGGCTTTTGATACATCAACAGATTTTATTATGGCGTGGGAGTAAGGGCTGTTGACTAGGCAGCAATAAAGCATGTTACTCATTTTTATGTCGTCAAGATATCTACCCTCACCTCTCACCAACCTACCAACTCTCTCTTTCAAATGCCAGTTATCGACATTCATCAGCCATACAATACGATACAGTGATATAAAGTTTGTGGAGGCAACCTAGGGTCCTTTAAACGTAGGTAATATCTTTTAGAGTTTTTGTTTGGGGAGTGTTTTTGCTAATTTTTTGGGGGAGGAGGTTGCCGATAAAAAGGAAAGTAAACAATGCCAATTAACCGTAGAAACACGTAGGAATAAAAGCTTACGCAAGAGTGTGAAACTTAAATAATATTTAAAACACTACATTGCATAACATGACTGAATGGTTTGAATCATCAACAAATTGGTATCCGTCTCGTTGGGGTGCTAAGGACGAATTGGGGACGCTTAACACAATAACCCCTGAAAAAATTCTCTCAGCTATTGAGCTGGTGAAGCATGGGCGTGTCTATGTTCTGGCGCAACCTATATTCAACAATATGCCTGAACGTGGAGGTGTTCATGGACACCTGTATTACGCTTTGTGTCAGAGGTCATCGGACCATAGAACTCCATTCAGGAAGCAGACGAAAAATAAGTTCGGCTCAGCGATAGGTAGGATAGAGGCAACCGACCATTTGGGAACACATATGGATGCCTTAAACCATATAGCATTTGATGGTAAATATTACAACGGCATTAATGCATCAGAAATAGAAACTCCCTTTGGAACTACAAAGCTGGGAATCGATAGGACACCACCTTTGATCACCCGTGGAGTAATGATTGATGTGGCCGCTTTTAAGAGATTGGATGTCTTGCCAAGGGGATATGCGATCACCATTGATGATACTGAGAGTTTCTTATCCGAGAATGGTATAAAGATAATGAGTGGAGATGTAGTGCTTTTCCACACAGGGGTCTCCAAACTTTGGGAAAGCCAGACGGTTTTCTCTCAATTCTTTGAATCATCGCCGGGAGTTGGTTATGAGCTTGCTAAGTGGCTTGCGGAAAGGGATGTAGCAGCAGTAGGTGCAGACGCTCCAGCCACAGAGGTTCTCCCGCCGGAGATTGAGGGAACGTATCTCCCCGTACACCAATACCTGATAACTAAGAGCGGAATAAGGATTATCGATAGGATGAAGCTACACGAACTCTCTAAGGACGGCGTTTACGAATTCCTCTTTATTTGCTCACCCTTACCAATTAGGGGCGCAACTGCATCACCGGTTTCTCCTCTAGCAGTGGTATAGACATAATTCCACTCTTAGTTATTTATTTAGCCGTGTTAATTAATAGACCTTTAGTAAAAGAACACACTCGTATCCGTTTAAAAAACCTCGTTACGAAGTTTAATGGTTTATAACTAAATGGGGCTATGCCTGTTTAGCCGCGTTTATGAGAGCGGTTAAGAGGGTCGCCTCAGCGATTCGTCTCTTCTCCTTGCTCATGGGTAGTGTTTTGGCGTTTTCAAAGGTATTTTTGACAACTTCTAGTAAGGTTTCCGTATTACCAATCGATTTTCCTTCAAGACTCTTTTCAGCTGTATAAAGTCTGAATGGATACGGGGCGATACCGCCTACAGCTATCCTAGCCTTATGGTATCTATCTTTCTCAAATTCTAACACTACAGCTGCGCTCGCCAAAGAAAAGTCCCAAGTACCCCTAATACGGGCCTTTGCAAACGCCATCCCCCTGCGACGCATATTGGTCGGAACTTGAATACTGACAATTAAATCCTCATGGGATAGTACAGTATCATAAACACTTCGCCCATCCAAATAAAATTGATCGAGAGGAATTTCTTTCCGACCATTATGGTTTGCTATTTCCACAACTGCATCAAGAGCCATTAAGGCTGGAGCAAGATCAGAGGGGTGTCCAGCTATACACACACCCAAGTTCATTATTGAGAAATGGTGCAAGTGATTTCCTGAGACAGCATAACATAGTTTTCCACCTTTCTTATAGCAGTTGAAGTGCGGGTGTCTGAAATACCAGCACCAAGGTCGTTGACATAAGTTGCCACCAACTGTGGCTAAAGCCCTTATTTGCTTTGTGGCAACTGAGCGAGCTGCTTCCGTGAGGATTGGAGCAATTTGTCTAATAACTCCACTTTCTTCGATATCCAATAGTGTTGTGGTCGATCCTATGTGTAGCCAGCCATCAGAGTTTATATACACTCCTTTAAGCTCTGATATTTTTTTGATGTTTATTAGAACTCTTGGTAGAGGTTGAGCAGGCCCGCTTATACGGTCCTTCAAAATGTTTAGTAGCTCCGTTCCTCCTGCAATAATTTTAGCATCGCTGCGGTATTTTCTTAACAGATCGACGGCCTCTTCAATGTCGGTAGGTTCTTCGTATCCGAGTTCAGGAAGCTCATAAAGCAAATCCGACACCCGCTTTTTCTAATTCTTTAACGACTTTCTCGGGAGTTATTGGAAAGTCATTGATCCACACACCGACTGCATCAAAGATAGCGTTTCTTATAGCCGCGGGAACAGCTGAGTTTATCCCCTCAGCCCCTCCTTTGGCTGAATAGGCAAAGTAAGGGTCTTCTGACTCTATGTTTATGCAAACAACCTCAGGCATCTCTAGAGCTGTTGGAATTTTATAGTTTAAGAGGTCTGTGTTGAGCATGAAGCCTGTTTTTTCATCCAAAACAGGTTCTTCATACATTGCGTACCCGAGACCGAATAGAACTCCACCGTAGTGCTGTGATTCTACGAGCTTGGGATTGATAACTTTTCCAAACTCATGAGCCGTGGCGCATCTAATAACTTTGACAAAGCCTGTCCACGTGTCTACCTCCACCTCCACAGCCGTGGCGCCGAAAGTTGCGAAGTTTACAGCAGCAGTTTCACCTCCACGGGGATACGGGCCTGGGTTGGGGATTCTACTACCCTTGCCAACAATGTCATGGGAAAGTAGGGAACAAGCCTCCTTAAACGACATGAGAGGGGTTGAGTTTTTTCTCGAATATATATAACCATTTGCAGACCTGAGGTCGGATGGGTTAACTTTCAGCTTATCTGCCAATGAGGCGAATAACTGTTCTCTGGCTTCTGCAGCCGCCTTTAGAACAGCCGGCCCCATTTCCGGTATCACACGTGAGGCATGGCTTCCCGGCGCATATAACGTCCCCTCTGTATCTCCATAGTGGCTGTCTATCTGACTCGGGTCTATTCCCAGCTCCTCAGCGGCTATCATCGAAAGCGCTGTAGCCGACCCAGTCCCTATATCAACTATACCCATCTTTAGTACAACGCGGCCGTCGCGTTTAACAAGCAATTCCGCGTTAGCCTCATAAGGGGGGAAGCCAACACCATGGAACATGTATACAGCCATCCCCTTCCCACGACGATATCTGCCAGCAGTTCTGTGAGCCGCTCTGTTTTCCCATCCTATTGTATTGCATACCGCCTTAATCGCTTTATCAAGATTTTTAGAGGAGAACCGTGTCTTTTTCACGGGGTCAGCATATGGGTTATAGTTCAGCAATCTAAAATTTGCAGGATCGATTTTTACTGCTGCTGCAAGTTCGTCAACATGTGACTCGAAGCAGGTTGCTGCAATAATGTTTAAGGGCGACCTTGTAGGTCCAGTATACTGAAGGTTCGTGATTATCCCCCACTGTTCGAGATATACGTTGGGGCAATTGTACAGATAAAACGGGTGAAGTATTGCATCATATTTAAAAGGCTTGTAGGCACCTCCTGCACCGATATTAACAAATACCCGGCCCCAAACAGCGGTCATCTTTCCGTCTTTTCTCACGCCTGATTTTAGGTAGAATATTGCTGACGGCCGTCGGGGATGTGATGAAAATTCCTCGGACCTTGTTAGCTCGAGTTTTACCGGCCGCCCAGTAACCATTGAGAGCATAGCGGCGTAGTGGGCATATCTCTGAGCACCGGATTTTGAACCAAAGCCTCCCCCCATGTATTTAACAATAACCCTGACCTGTTCGGGGTTTAGTTTAAAGGATAATGCTAAATCCTCTTTCGCCTGCCAAACACCTTGGCAAGAGTCGTATATTGTGAGCTTCTGACCATCCCAACAAGCTACACATGTCCTAGTTTGGAGTGTTCCATGGTGCTGGAAAGGAGTTGTGTAAAGCCGTTCAAGAATTATGTCTGCCTCTGTAAACCCTTTCTCAACATCGCCGCGTGAAAGAACAGCTGGCCTGCCTCCCCAAACATTCCCTGTAGGGGGTAGGTCTGTTGCATAAAAAGGCCCGTTCGGTAGAATACCATCAGAGTATGTTACTATAGGGGCCCCTGTAGTTAAGGCTTTTTCTGCATTAAAGACAGCCGGAAGAAGTTCGTATTCAACCTCTATTAAACTCAATGCTTTTAAAGCTATTGGAATATTTTCAGCGGCTACCGCGGCAACTTCTTGACCAATAAAAGAAACAACTTCCGGAAAGGCTGGCTGAGGTATTTTATACCAATAAGTATACCAGCCCCTAGTGTTATTCTTTGACAAGACAGCTTTCACCCCAGGCAGTGATTCCGCTTTTGATGTATCAATTCTCTTTATACGGGCGTGAGGATAAGGTGATCTCAAAATTTTTGCGTATAACATATCAGGAAAAGATATGTCGTTTGCATAAACCGCCTTACCCGTAACTTTTTCTATTGCATCTCTCCTGTTTATACGTTTTCCAACAATTGTGAAATCTCTGTCTAAGGCAGGTGGCACCCAGCCTTTAACCAAGAGTTTTGGTTCGTTAGACATTGTTGTTCACAAATTTCTTTGAATATTCTAACGCAGCTTTGACGATGTTTGGATATGCACCGCATCTGCAGAGTACACCAGAAATTGATTCTCTGATTTCATCCAAGCCTATTCTTTTTCCTGACTCAAATAAAGAAAACAGACTCATTAGAAAGCCTGGCGTACAATACCCACATTGTAAAGCATCGTACTCTACGAATAATTCCTGTAAAGGATGTAGGTGATTAGTATAAGATAGGCCTTCAACAGTCAACACATCACCTCCGTCCGCGTCTACAGCGAGAACAGTACATGAATACACTGCTCGACCATTTAACATGACCGTGCAAATTCCGCATTCACCTCTATTGCAACCAAGCTTTGTTCCTCTCAATCCAAGCCTATCTCTCAACACCTCGGCCAACGTCATGTTAATGTCTATGTCTAGTTCATGTTTGGTCTTGTTAACGTGAAGTTTAATTCTGGTCTTGGTTTTCAAAATATTCCCGGTCATTTGGTAAAGATATTATATTTAGGTTTTTCTCGTTACGCCTGTCATCGGCAATCTTCCCTCCCGAAATCAGCAAAACACATCAAGGTATAAATGTTCGGTGAGAAAGAAAGTTTATATATAAGTTGTATTGTTTACATTGTATGAAACGTAGCTTATTGGTGGCAATTGTAGGGGTAGTAGTGATAGCTGTAGCGTTGGGGGGATTGATTGCTTTTACCGGCACTTCCTTTTTCGGGCAGCAGAGAACAGCACCCACGGAAATAGTGATAGGCACCTCACAGCCTCTTAGCGGTGGCCTCGCCGAAGCAGGAGGACATACTTTAGTCGGTATTCTCGCCGCTATCGATTACATCAATGAGGTTAAGGGAGGTGTGTATGTGAAAGAATTTGATAAACGAATACCGCTTAGGCTTGTTCTGTACGACGATAGAACAGAAACCGCCAGAGCTAAATCTGTAGCAGAGAGACTCATTAAAGTGGACAATGTCGTAGCTATAATAGCCCCATACAGCAGCCTTCTCACGTCAGTGATAGCCCCTGTTGCAGAAGAAAACAAAATACCGGTAGTTGCGACCGCGGCATGGTCAGATGCGATCTACAATCAAGGGTTCAAATATATATTCAACCCATATATTAGAGGTTCGCAGGAGGCTGAAATAACATTAAACTGGTTTAAAGAGATTTCAGACAAGATTCCTGTAAAAACAATAGCAATAGCATATTCTGACGATGCCTATTCTACCTCTGTGTGCGAAACTATAGCGAAGCTCGCTCCAAACAAGGGCTTTGAAGTGGTTTTCCAAGAAAAGTTTCCTGCAGGTCAGCTGGATTTCTCAGTTCTTTTAACATCAATGAAGACACGTAACCCAGACCTTATTATATTCTTTCAACCGTCAGCCGCCGGAAACATCAAATTCATAAGACAGCTAAAAGAGATAGGACTAACTCCCAAGGCGATTTATGGTGGATACTTCGGTGACTTGATTGCGGTGAGAAACGAGTTGGGAAGTCTGTTAGAGACAATTTTTGCACATGCACACGACCTACCGTCACCACTACCGCAGACAGACAAAGAGATGTTCAATTATATATATGAAAGAATCAAGAAGAAACTTCCATGGTCTGAAGCTGCTGTGGCGACATCGGGTGCTGAGGCTGTTCTGGTACTTGCTGATGCCATAGAAAGAGCAGGAACTCTTGACCCGATTAAGATAAGAGATGCGTTAGCAAAGACAGATGGCTACTTCATCGGACCTGTAAGGTTCGGCCCCGACGGCGTCAACCCCATACGCGTCATCTACCTAGTCCAGTACCAGAATGGTGATTACCGACTCATTGCTCCAAAAACCTATCCCGGCCTAGGCATACCATTGCCGACTGTTGACCCGGTACCCTACAAACCCTGAGATAAAATATTCTTAAATTTCATGCCATTTTTAATAAGACATGTTAGACCTTCTCTCACAACTTGTTGTAAATTCCCTAATGCTTGCTGGGCTCTACACCATCATCACAATAGGGCTTTCGCTAATATTTGTTCTAATGGGGATACTGGACTTCACACACGGCATCAAAATATTGCTGGCCGGTTACATTTCGTTTTGGCTAATATCAAGTGGAGCCCATCCAGCCCTAGCCTTAGCTATATCCGTGGGCATCATGACTCTAATTGGCTCCGCACTATATGCAGGTCCCGTTAAAAGAGTCAGCGACATTCACTTCACCACACTACTTGTCACGCTCGGCATATCCTACATTATCGAGGGCTTAGTTAGCATTTACCAGCCTCCTCAAACAATAACGATAGATAAATCGGTGACAGGTCTGACCGTGCCTCTGTCAATTGACATCGCGGGGCTTAAATTTTCAACGGCGTTGGTAGAGACCTTCGTTTTCAGTTTATCAATTATCATTTTATTCCAACTGCTCATCAAGCGCACAATGTTCGGCATAACTCTTAGGGCATTAGTAGAGGACAAAGAAACAACCAGCCTAATGGGTGTCAATCCCAATACACGTCTACTGTTATCCGTGGCTGTTGTTAGCGCGATAAGCGGGGTTGCAGGATTCTTTTATATGCGCTCCTTTGGTGGGACGATAGGGGATTGGACTTTAATTCTGGGTAAAGCATTCGCCCTAACGCTATTCGTCGGTAAAACAACGAATTTGCAGGCTTTGTTCCTTATGGCGTTAATTCTCGCAATTACAGAGAATATCATAGGAACATTAATATCAGTTTCTGTCAAGGATATTGCCGCCGTAATAGTCATAATAGTTTCCCTAATACTCAAATATCGTGAGGTGTGAGGATGCAGCTACCCAAAATAATTTCATACCTAGTTGTTATAACGATGCTGCTGGCTCTAGGCCCATACATTCTTCTAGATGCAAAATCTTTATTCTTCCACTACGCCATGGTCTACGTGTATTTGCTACTAATAGCCATCGCATGGAACTATCTCTACACACTTACAGGCATGGTTTCACTAGGACTTCAGCTTTACTTTGGTGTAGCGGCCTATGCAACTGCCCTTTTCATCAATTTAACCAGTAACGTAGCTATTGCAGTTGCCGCAAGTTTTTTAATAAGCACGCTCCTCTCACTAGCTGTCTCCCTTCTACTCATAAGGCTTAGGGGACTTTCCTTCACAATAGGTAGCTGGATGTTTGCAGAGGGAACTCTGCTGATAATGCTCAATGTCCCCAGCATGGGAGGGTCCCAAGGGTATGGTGTACCCTTAATACAGATTCCCGTAAAAGAACTCTATGCCGCATCATTATCGGCTATAGTTTTCATCCTTTTAGCTACATACATTCTTTCAAATGGTAAATTAGGGTTCGGTGCGCGTGGTGTTAAATACTCAGAACAGCTTGCAGGAACTCTAGGGCTAAACGTCCCGTTATACAAAGTCATGGTCCTTACCATATGTCATTTAATAGCTGCACTAGCAGGAATTTTATACATGCTATACGTTAAATATACAGATCCCTACACAGCTTTTTCAATTATGTGGTCTATCGAAGCCATAATAATCTCAGTAATTGGCGGCATTAATACATTACTTGGTCCCTTTGTAGGAGGCGCAGTGTACTTGGTGATACATGAATATGTTAGGTTTCTCTACGCGGAATTAAACATTCTGATAACTGGCGCCATTATGGTATTTTTCGGCGTAGCATATAAAGAGGGCATTATGGGTTTTGTTAATAAAATGGTTTTCCAACGAATAGTGCAACCTGTTAAACGCCAAGATAAGCCTGTCTAACTAAACTATTTTGTTTAAGGGTGTCTGGACTACCTTCTGCTACTATTACACCGTACTCGAGAATGTATACATTGTCGGAAATATTAAACGTCAGCGCTGCGTTTTGTTCGCTCAATAGAATCGTTATCCCCTCATCCCTTAGATTCTCTATGGTTGTAAAAAGCTGCCGGGTTATTATTGGTGCCAGACCAAGAGAAGGCTCATCCAGAATAAGTAGCTTAGGGTTACTCATCAACGCACGACCAATGTTCAACATCTGCTGTTCTCCACCACTCAATGTTCCAGCTTCTTGATGTTTTCTTTCTTTAAGTTTAGGAAAAAGCTGAAAAACCCACTCAAGTCTATCCTGCAAAAGGCCCTTATCCTTCACTACATACGACCCGATAAAAAGGTTTTCTATAACTGTTAACTTTGTAAAAATCCTCCTTCCCTCAGGTGCAAGCGCGACTCCTAGTTTAGATATTTCGTATGGATTTTTATTTTGTATTTCAGCCGAGTCAAAAATAATTCTGCCACTCCAAATCTTGTTCAAACCAGTGACAGCTTTTATTAATGTTGTTTTCCCACCTCCGTTAGGTCCTAATACGCCAGTTATGCTTAATTTTGGAACAGTTAAAGATACTTTCTTCAATACGGGTATTGAGCCATATCCTGCACTTACATTATCAATTATTAGGATAGCACAACACCTCCTAGGTATGCTTCAATAACTTCACCCCGGCGGATAACCTCATCGGGCTTACCCTCCGCTATCTTATAGCCAAAATTAAGCACTATTAGCCTGTTAACGTATTTAATTAATTCCTTAACTCTGTGCTCAACCCAAATCATTGAAAACTTGCTGCTTGATGAATTTTTAATGATTAGCTCCCCTAATTTATCAGCCTCTTGAGCTGTCAGCCCGGAAAAAATTTCGTCAATAAGTATAAGCTTGGGCTCCAACAGCAGTACTCTCAATATCTCCACCAACCTTTCTTCAAAAAGCGTTAACTCAGAACCTTTCTTGTTTGCTGACAATTCATGTTCTTCAATTGCTTTTTTCACCAGTTCCAATGCTTTAGTTTTACTATAGCCCTTTGAAAAACATAAAGAATAAGCTAAGTTCTCACTAACCGTGAATTCTTTAAAAATGGACGGTATTTGAAAACTTCTGACGATACCGAGCCTAGTTCTTTCCCATGTTTTAAGGTTTTGAATGTCCCTCCCCTCAAAAACAATTCTACCAGAATTCGGTTTGTAGACACCGCTGATTATGTTGATCAAGGTCGTCTTTCCAGAACCATTTGGACCTATCACTCCGAGAACCTCACCTGCTCCGACTGAGAAAGATAAGTCGTTTATGGCAATTATCCCGCCAAACCTTTTTGAAATGTTATTGATTGTCAGCATAGTCATGTAACCGGTCAGCTTCTCTATTATTAAATCTTACGTTTTAGAAAATCGCTATTCTGTTGTATCGTTTTCTAAATTAAGGACAGTTAGGATTCTTAGTAACAAGAAGAAATGGGGTACGTCTTTATTTGGAAAGTTAAAGAAGATGGTTTGTGGAAACAGAAGTAAAGTTTTTATAACGTGATTCAATCATTATGACATGTTCGTGGATACGTATACACATATTTGCTCAGAAAAATTCCTCAGTCTGCTTCTACAAAGCGGTAATGAAAGGGTTAAAAAAGCTGGCGAGGTCATAGCCGGTCTGGCTAGTAGGTGGCCTCAGTTTGTTGATTTGGGTAAGAGGTTGGGTGATATGGATAGGTATGGTGTCTTGTGGCAGGTGGCTGGTGTCCATAACAGGCTGGACCCGAACCGTTTCCTTTTAAAACCGGAGGAGGAGATAGGTCTATGCAGGGCCCTCAACGATGGCATGGCTGAGATTGTTGAGGAGACAGGGGGTAGGATTTTGTGTCTTGCTACACCCCCGCTTAACTCTTTGGAGAATGGTGGGGTGGATGAGATGCGTAGGGCTGTGGGGGAGCTTGGATTGAAAGGGTTCATGGTATTGACAAACATAGGCGGAAAACCTATAGACAGGTTTGAACTCTTCTGGAAGACAGCGAAGGAATTAGACGCCGTTGTTTACATACATCCAACAGACCCATACCAGACCTCATGCAGAAGCTATGAAGACGAGTACGACCTATCACATGTGGTTGGCTGGCCCTTTGAGACAACCCTTATCCTTCTAAGGCTTGTACTGTCTGGGATGATGGATAGTCTAGAAGGGATGAAAATAGTAGCACATCACGCAGGCGGGATGATACCCTTTTTCATTGGGAGGATAGCGGAGTCCTACTCTCCATCGATGACTTTTACCAGACTCGACCAGATATCACAGGTGAAGACTGTTGAGAAAATAGTTGACAAAATCAAAGGTTCATTTTATTTCGATACAGCTGTTGGGGGAAACAAACATGCTGTTAAATGCGCCTACGAGGTCTTCGGCTCTAGTAGAATGCTTTTTGCGACAGACTACCCCTACGGCCCCGACGGAGGCATAAGCAGGCTGGCTACATACCCTTCAATCCTAAGAGAAATGGGCATACCTTTAGATGAGCTTGAATCAATAATGTATCGGAATGCTGAGATGTTGTTCAAACACCGTTAGGATGTTTCAGGGACCTATTTCGTACAGCCCTCCAAATTTTTTCAGACGTGTAAGGTAGGTCGTTCAGTTCTATACCTAGCGGCGATAACGCGTCCTCTATTGCGTTTGCAAGCGCCGCCATAGCCCCCACAACACCCGACTCACCAGCCCCCTTAACCCCTAAAGCATTCCTAGAAGGAACTTCTGTGAAATCTGTAATTAACTGCGGAACTTCTATTGCGGTCGGTAAGGTATAACTTGTAAGGTCAGATGTTATGTTTACACCTTCTTGGTTGTAGCATATCTCCTCAAGCCACACCTGTGCCAAACCTGTTGCTATACCTCCAACTATCTGACCCTCTGCCAATGGCCTACTCATTATTCTTCCGCAGTCATCTACTGCTATATACTTCAGTATCTTGAAGGCTCCGGTGTCAGGGTCTACCTCAACCATGCATATGTGTGCTCCGTGCGGGAAGCTCGGCTCCACATGGTAGAAGTCGGAGGCGTTCAGGCTTGATGAAATACCCTGAGCCCTGCTTGATATTCCATGGTGGGCGTATACCTCCTTAGCTATCTGGGCTATGGTTAGGGATATATCTGGTGAGCCCTTCACATACACTTTTCCTGCACCAAATTCTAGGTCTTGTTTGCTGGTTTCAAGCAAAACCGCAGCCGCGTCTAACAGCCTCTCTTTTAAAGCTCTAGCCGCACGCAAGGCTGAAGAGCCGCCCGCCATCAAAGACCTAGCGGCAACACTGCCCCAGCCATACGGTATTACGGCCGTGTCGCCTGTCACCACTTCTACCTCCACAGGGTCAACACCTAACTCCTCCGCCACTACTTTTCTTAGCACCACATCTGTAGCCTGCCCATGAGGTGAGATACCGGAAAGGAGGGTTATCTTACCTGTTGGTTCAACCCTAGCCTCTGCGTATTCCCACCCACCTGCGACAGAACATACCTCCACATAACTTATTATACCTATACCGACTAGTTTGCCATGTTTTCTCATCTCCTCCTGCTCTCTCCTCATTTGAGTATAATCAGAGAGCGCTATGGCCTTGTTAAACGTGGCTTCATAGTCGCCGCTGTCGTAAACAAAGCCGGCTGGATTCCTGTATGGGAATTCATCCCTTTTAACAAAGTTATTTTTTCTTATCTCCGCCGGATCTATGTTCAGGCGTCTGGCAGCCCTGTCCATAATCTTCTCTATAATGTATGCAGCTTCTGGTCTCCCAGTCCCCCTGTAAACATGTGTGGCCATCTTGTTTGTGTATACTCCGATAACTTCGGCTTCGAAGTTGTTTATTTTATAGCAACCAGATAACAGTTTAGCCACGTTTATAGGGGCTGCATGGGCGAACCGGTGCCAATATGCACCCATATCAGCTATTATCCTGCATTTCATGCTTAGAAGCCTACCTGTGTTGTCGAAGCCTGCTGTAACATCCGCAAAAATATCTCGGCCATGGGTAGCTGATATGAAGTCCTCGCTTCTAGTAGCAACCCACTTAACCGGGACATCGAGCTTTCTGGCTAAATACGCAACAAGCACCTCCTCTGGGTATGTGTTGGTTTTGCTTCCGAAGCTACCGCCAACATATGGGGCTATCACCCTAATCTTGTTCTCTGGATGACCGAGTACTTCGGCTATCGATGTTTTTAAAGCATGCGGCCTATGGGTTGTCGACCAAATAGTTAGCTGCTCGGTCGCTCTATCATATACGCCAACAGCTCCACGCGGCTCCATGGCCACCCCAGCCACCCGCTGAACCCTGAACTTATCACTTATGACCGCTCTGCTGTCTCTGAGAGCCTTATCAGGCTCACCCGTTTTATGAACCCACCGAAAGGCAACGTTAGTCCCGAGCTCCGGATGTATTATAGATGAAGAATCACTCATAGCCATGATTGGGTTTAAAACGGGCTGCAACGGCTCATATTCAACCTCGACCAACTCGGCAGCATCCCTGGCTGCATAAAGGTCTCCAGCTACCACTGCTGCCACAGCTTCACCCTGATACGTGGTTTTTTCCACTGCCAAGGGATACTTTGCGGGTATCTTAGAATTTGGCGGTGCGGCTTCAACCAAGACATGAAGCGAGCCGCATTCCCTTTTTAACTCCGAGCCTGTAACTATAGCCTTAACACCCTTAACGGAATACGCTTCCGTTGCATCAATATGTTTAATCCTGGCATGTGGATACGGGCTCCTCACTATAACTACGTGATGTAAGCCAGCTAGCTTTAGATCGTCAAGATACCTAGCATTACCAACAACCCGCGGGATATAAGTTGACTGGTAAATGTCATACGTAATATCCATACATTTTTGTGGTTTCTCAGAGCTATTTTAATTTTTTGTTTCATATAACAACTAACTACAAGAACTGTCTGACTCAACGAACAAATCCATGTAGTAATATCTGTTTTCTACTTGTCACTCGTACAAATTTGTTAGATAACTATGAAAATTACACCACTCATAACCATAAGAATACCCACTATAATTCTTAAACCGAATTCTTCACTACGTCTAGCAATGAGATAACCTAAAAATAGTGTAAAGACAGGGGCGGTGTTTATTAAGGGAACGGCTACTATCAAAGGGGCTGTTGCATAAGATACGAAAACAAGTAAGAGCGCTATAGAAGTTGAAAGACCCGATAGATAGAAGAATCTATTTATTCTAAAATTAGTGGTTTTATTTGATTTGTAAAAAGGTATGAAAATTAGCGCCGCCAGTGAACCGATGGCTGCACCAATTGGTGGATTTGGAGTAATCGACGTTCCGTATTTACGCAACACTTCTCCCACGCTGTAGAAAAAGGAGGCAACAATACCTACAAAAAAAGCAAGTCTTTTTGCATTTTCCTGAATCTTGGAAACCATTAATAGCCCACTGGTTACAAAAATTATACCAATTAACAGATTTATTGTTAGAGCTTCACCCATAAAAAACACTGCTATCAACGAAGCGAATAAAGGTGATATGGAAACAAATGGCGTGGATTCAGTAGCGGTTAATCTTTTCAAGGTTGAAAATGTCAGGAACCTTCCCAGACCTGTGGCAAAAAGACCGGCGATTAAGAAAATCATTAATGAACTTGGATTCGGAAATGTGTTAGTGGAATAAGAATAGAATGCAGCCATCGGCCATAGAATTACGTTATTCATCAATACTGATATGAAATGTGCCTGCTCTACGTATCCCGCTTTTAATCCAAGTCTTACTAGTATGCGACTCATTGAGAAGAAAACTGCGGCACCTAGGGCTGCTGTCACACCAATGTATTCCTGCAGCAACACCATAACAGTTCTATAGGGTACTAAAGGCTATTTATGTTAAATGAAAAGCCACCGAGGTTCGAGTTTTAAGCCGAACTTTGCTGCAAGTCTATCAAGTATCCTTTCAGATGACTTTTGAGATTCCTCTAAAACTTTCACTTCATCAATTGTTTTGATTTTCCTGTTCTCCATTACAATTTTACCGTCTATAATGACTGTTTCAACGTCACGCCCTTCTCCAGAGTATACGATGTTAGGTATCAATGCGAACTCGTGGTTTGGCACCCAATTCGAGCTGTTGGGGTTTATTATTATTAGGTCGGCCTTTTTCCCCTTCTCTATACTGCCTACCATTGACGCCTGACCTGTTGCCTTGGCACCCTGAATAGTAGCCATCTCTAATGCTTCTTCCGGTAAGACTAGGTCAGGGTCGTATCGTACCTCCTTATGTGCCGTTGCAGCAAGATACATCGCTCTAAACATGTCAAGGCTGTTATTTGCAGCACATGAATCACATCCAAGGCAAACAGTAACCCCGTTGGATAAAAGCTCCGGAAACTTGCCGAAGGCTATCGAGCCGTATGCACCTTTCATGGAGGCTCCCGGTACGTGAGCTATCTTCACGTCCTTTTGCTTCAGCAGACTGACTTCTTTATCCGTTATCCAACCCATGTGTATAAGCAGCCAATGAGGACCTAATACCCCTAGTGAGTCAAGGTATTCAACGGTTGTTTTCCCCGTTCTTTTTAAAACCCACTCCATCTGTTCCTTCGAAACCGCGTTATGCATTTCAACACCTACTCCGTGTTTGACAGCCAGATCGTTTATCTTTCTTATTAGCTCTGCTGAAACATTCGGCTCAACCCTAAGGCCACACCACACTGTTATCCTTCCGTCACCCATCCCCTGGCATCTTTTAAGCAGTTCCTCGTTTCGCTTTACAGCTTCTTCTGTCGATGTCTTCAACTCCTTCGGAATCGGCCGGGCTGGGTCATCTACATCCATGCTGGCCCATGCGATCAGGCCTCTGATTCCTATTTCTGACATTGCTTTCGCAACATTCTCCATCCTGTATCCGCCTGGGTCGACTGCGTATGTGGTGCCAGTTTTAATCGCTTCCATGCTGCATAAGAGTGCGCTGAGGTATGCGTCATGGTCGTCCATAACGGCTTCGTAGGGAAGTATCCTTTCATGTATCCAGGTGATTAGGTCTACATCGTCTGCAAGACCCCGTGCTAGCATCTGTGTTTGATGTAGGTGTGCGTCAATTAATCCCGGCAATATTATTTTTTTCTTAGCGTTTAAGATTTCATAGCGTGGATATTTATTTTTGAGATCGCCAGCCTTCCCGACATCAACAATCCTGTCATCTTCTATAACAACCGCACCATCCCTTATTACACGTCTACTTCCATCAATTGTTACTATGTAGCCACCCTCTACTAATAGGTTCATGTTGTTACGATTAGATAGGCATAATATAAATTTTATATTTTACAATGCTTCATTCACAACATCAAATCAGGATGTATGAGTAGCGGAAAATTACTTTAATATGTTTTCAAAACATATTTATCGTTTAACTGAAAGCCTTAGAATATATTCTGGTGTTAACGGTGTTTTGTTCAGTTTTACACAGGAACCGAGTTTTCTCAACGCATCCTCAACTGCTGAAATAATGGCGGGCATAACCATTATACCGGTTTCTCCTACACCTTTACTACCAAGAGGTGTGTGAGGTGACAGTGTCTCGAGGTGTTTTACAACGACTTTTTGAGGAGACTCTAGAGCTGTGGGTATTAGGTAATCCATCAGTGATGCCGTAAGAAGGTTTCCGTCATTGTCATAGGCTAGGTGTTCGTAGACTGCCCCACCTAAGCCTTGAACTATTCCACCTGCAATCTGTCCATCTACGAAAACGGGGTTGATCACCCTCCCACAGTCATCGACAACCACCACTTTCGGTACACTGATCTGGCCGGTTTCCTTGTCAAGTTCAACCTCTACACCAAAGGCTGCGTATGAATAGGCAGCATATGTATTAAGCCGTCCCTTCTCATCTTTCACCCAGTTTACGTTAGGTGCTTTATAGCTTGCTGAGACCTCGAGGATTGGTTCTATGCCGTGTGGAAGAATAAAATTTCGTCTATACACATATCTGGCCACATCCTTAACAGTGATTTTTTTGTCCGAGCCTCTGACCGATATTACACCATCATTTATTTCTAGGTCCGCGACGCTACATTCCAATATGTATGATGCAATATCCAGTATTTTGGCACGCATCTCCCTAGCGGCTAGATATGCCGACGATGTTCCAACAACGGATGACCTACTGCTGTTGTTTCCAATACCGTACGGACAGACCGCCGTATCTCCCTGAACGACATAGACATCTTCAAATTTTACGCCTAATGTCTCTGCAACGACTTGGGCGATGGATGTTTCGTTGCCGTTTCCCGGTGAAGTAACACCTGTTTTAACAGTTACTTTGCCAGAAAGGTCTATGTGGATGTATGTCGTATCAGTTGCCTGTGTGAATGAATCGTAAAAAGCTGAAGCACATGGCTCGACAACAAAGGCTACACCTTTTCCCCTAACCTTTTTGTTTGAGATGTCGTGGTCGGCCTTAAATTCCTTCATTATGTCAGTAAGTGTCTTCAATGCAAGCGGATAGTTTCCGCTGTCGTATTCGGCTCCTGTTGCAGTTACATATGGCATTTCATCAGGCTGGATAAGGTTTTTAAACCTGACCTCAATGCGGTCTAGGTTTAATTCGTCTGCCACAAGGTCCATGACCCGCTCGTATACTATGCTTGCCGAGTCTTTACCGAAGCCTCTATATGCCTGATAGTGAGTTTTGTTTGTCACAACACCGTATCCCGTGATTTTTAGATGTCTTATCCTGTACGGTCCTGGCAACATTTTAGCAGCGTTATATGCCTGCATAATACCTCGCGTGGCGTTGTAAACTCCAAGGTCTACAACAACTTTATCTTCCAGTCCTAAAACTTGTCCATCTTTTTTCGCAGCTATTTTCAGATAATGTATTTGATGCTTAGAGTGTCCTGTGGCAATCATGTGCTCCGACCTGTTTTCAACCCATTTAACTGCTCTCCTTAGCCTTAATGCGGCCAGCGCAACAACTGGTTCCTCCCTATATGGTGGAATCTTTAACCCAAAAGCACCACCAACCTGTGGCTGTATAACTCTGATCAACGATTCAGGCATGTTTAGTAGCTCCGCCAATATTGCACGTAGCGGGTGTGGTTGCTGCGTGGAGGCCCAGACTGTCAGACTGTTTGTGGTGGGCTCAAACTGTGCAACATAACCCCTGCACTCTATGGGTGTTCCCGTAAACCTTTGTGTCTCTATCCTAGAATCTATCACAATGTCAGCCTCCTTGAAAGCTCGCCCTATGTCACCGCTCTCTATGGTGAATTTCATCATCACGTTATCGCCCCACTCAGGGTAAAGTAAGTTGTCCATTCTAGTTAGGGCCTCCTCCGGGTCTACTATTGGCTTCAACGGCTCGTAATCCACAGAAATTTTTTCTATAGCATCCTCAACCGAGTACCTGTCGCTGCACACTACAAATGCCACGGGTTCGCCTACAAACCGCACCCTGTCGGATGCCAATGGATACAGCTCGGCATGCTTAACCTCCAAACCTGCAAATTGTCCTACAGGCGGTGGATAGGGGTTTATAAAAGGCTTAATATCTTTCAACGCCCATGCAGCTACGACATGTTTATCCCGCAAAGCATCACTAACGTCAACTTTCTTGATTAGTGCGTGTGCGTATGGGCTTCTAACGAACCCCGCGTACAGCATTTTAGGCAATACAATGTCATCTATAAACCTACCCTCCCCCTTTACGAGCGCGATAGAATCTTTCTTTGGAAGTGGTTTACCGATATAAGTCATGTGAGTAGGATTTAGACGCACTTTATAGGTTTTATGTGGTTCGTGGCAAGTCCTGCCCGCGTATTCTCGGCATTTTGGCCCCTATTAATTGTCAGATAGGCGGGTTGAAAGTCACCAGTTTACATTTTCTACGCCGGGTACTTTAACCCGTCTGTATTTTCCTGAATCCCTTTCACTCAAAGGAATTGTGCAGTCGAAGCCCATTTTGGAGGTGTGCCTGTCTAAGGGAGCTGAGGGGTCGAGGGGGGCGCCGACCATGAAATTGAATATATGTGTGTCCTGGGCTGGTTGGAACCTAGTTTGAAATGCCCATTCACAGTCATCGGGGTTGAATACGTCGATGTCGTCGTCGAACACATAGCAGTACTTTGTTTGGTATATGCTTCCCAGCACAGCAGCCATTACATTATATGGTTCGCCCTCCATTCTCTTCTTTATACTCACCAATGCCGTGTAGTACCCATTTCCCGTCAGATTCACCGCCTTTACTTCTGGACATGCTATAGAGGCGTATCTGTATACAACCTCCATCATAGCAGGCATCGCCATGTAATGGTTATCAGTTTTAGGCATCCCGGTCAAAAAAGTCGTGAATATAGGGTTACGACGCATACATATGGCCTTCACCTTTAGAACTGGTGCCTCCTTGCCACCGCTGTAGGTCCCTGTTATCTCACCGAAAGGCCCCTCCCTCTCCCTGTAGCCTGGAACAGCCTCGCACTCTATAACTACCTCCGACCGAGCTGGAACTTCCACATCTATTGTTTCGCATTTTGCAAGCTCAACAGGAGATCCGCGTAAACCACCAGCCACACCAATCTTACTTACACTATGGGGGATCTTAGCCTGCGAAGCAAGATCAACCGCTGGGTCGTTCCCAATTACTAAGGCTACTTGCAGAGCTTCCCCCCTCTCCTCTGCCTTGAGAAAAGCCCTTCCGACTCTCTTTTCGCCAGGAGCCCATAAACCTAGAGTATTTTTTCCCTTTAACTCATGTCTATGTATTCCAAGCTGAAGTACCGAGGTATCTGGATCTTTTGCAAACGCAACAGCTGAGGTGATGAATTTTCCGGAGTCACCTTCAGAGTGTTTACAGATAGGTAGATCATATAAGTTTACGTCCTCAAATTTTATCACCTTCTCCTTGAAAGCGGCGCTGGATACTATACGTGGCTCGATGGGGTTGGTAATTGCATCTCTGTATTTTTTAGCGATATCCCTAGCTTCACATTCAAGTGCAACAGTGAGCTTGGATAATGTACAATAAAGCCCCGCCGCAAACCTCCATCCGGGATAATTTCTCACATTATTGAAGAGGAAGGCAGGACCATTGAGGTCAGAGCTTTTCCGTATGTATGCCGCTATTTCGTATTCCACACTAACATCTTTCTCAACTACTTTTAACTCCCCTCTTGAATCCAAAGCATTCAAATAATCCCTTAGGTCTTGATACATCTCAAAAACTATCTCCCAAAGGAGATATTTAAATCCAGCGTATGTGTCTGTATCATAGCATTCCATAAACCGTACATCACCTATCCGATACAAACCACCCTGAATTAATCCGTACTAACTGTTGAAGTCACGCACCAACTCAACCACCAGAAACACTCCATCTATACATTCTTTTTTCAACCATTCGTAAAACCTCTTCTATACACAGAACAAATACTATCACTAGGGAGGCCCATGTTAACACTCGCGCTATGTCCAAGTTTGCAAAATAGATTTTTACCATGTAGCCTGCTCCGCTACTAAAACCGAATATCTCACTTAGGATGGTAATTTTCCACGAGTGGCCATATGCTACACGTGCTTCTGACATTATTACCGGAACTAAAAAAGGAAGGTAAATATGCCATAGTATAAGGCGTTTACTGGCACAATAAGCCTTAGCCATCTCCAATTTCTCCTTAGGCGGATTTAGCAACTGACCCCTTATAACAATGGCCGAGAAAGGTGTATGAACGATTGCTGCAGCAAAAGAAGGAACATAGTCGTAGAAGCCGAGTGTGAAGATTGTTAAAAATACCATGAGTAGTGACGGTGTTAACATAACTACTATTAATATGGGACCGATTAAGTTGTCTATTATATGACGTGAGCCGGTTATTATTCCTATGAAAACACCAAACGTAACAGCGAGAATCATTCCAAACGTAACTCTTGCAAGTGTTATAGAAATAGGGCCGATAAAATCTCCCGAAATGATCAAATCAAACAGGATCTTGACAACCGTTGTCAAAGACGGAAAGAAAAACTCTCCAGACACGAAGGAGATAAGCTGCCATAAAGCGAGTAGCGTCGCAATGCCCAGAACTCTGGAAACTAGCCATGAAAATCTCAAGATAAACCCCCATCACCTTTAATCATCCTATGGAAGTCCTTTGAGATATTTCTGAAAACCTCAAACAACTCTTCTGATTCAGCTGACCGGCGTTCGCGAGGTATGTCGACAACGTAATGTTTGAATAGATGTGCGGGACGAGGGGTTAACATGAATATTTCATCAGCTAGGTAGACAGCCTCCCTAAGATCATGTGTAACGAACACTATCGTTTTATGTTCCCCCGTCATAGACCATATTTTAATCAACTCGTTTCTCAAAGTTTCTGCGGTAATCTCGTCGAGGTGGCTGAAGGGTTCATCCATCAACAGTATTCGTGGGTTAATCGCGAATGCGCGAGCTATTGCAGCCCGTTGCTGCATACCACCAGAAACTTGGAGAGGATAATAATTTGAGAATCCCTCCAACCCCACAAGCTTCAGATAATACTCGGCTATATCTTTCCATTTCTCTTTAGGAACATTTCCAACTGCTTTAAGGGCGAAGATAATGTTTTCGCGTAACGTCCGCCACTCAAGCAGCCTAGGTTGTTGGAACACATATCCTATGCCTATGCTTCTCCTATAATCGGGGTTGCTGTTTATCTCTACTCCATTGATCAATATCTTTCCTTCATTCACGGTGGTTATTCCAGCTATCATATTCAATATGGTTGATTTACCGCAACCTGATGGGCCGATAACAACTGATAGACTGCCCTCTCTAAATTTCACAGTTAAATTGTCAATAACTTTTAGTTCCCCACCATCAACTGTTGAGAACTTCTTGGTTATATTAATTAATTCTATGCTATATTTTTCTGATGTTATCTGTTCTAACGCACCCATTTAAACACCCACCTTTCCAAGCTTCTGAATACAATGAATTCAAAGAATAATCCGAGGAATACCAGTAGAGACCCCCAAGCCAGTAATGGCGCGATGTTTCGTTGATCCCACCAGTATTGCATCATGAAGCCTATTCCGTTGCTCAGACCTACTAGTTCTGCGATGGCTATTATTTTTATGCCCAGCGCTAATGAGTACCGTACACCTGAGAAAATATGTGGAAGTATCTGGGGTATATACACCTCCCTTAGCAGCAGAGGTAGCTGAGCGTTAAACGCTTTACCCATTTCAACTAAATCAGACCTCACAGCCTTAATACCCCTAGACACCCTAAATGCCATTTGGGGATATGTTACAGCAGCTAAGACGCCAATAGCTGTTACTTCACTCGCACCCATGACAAGTATGAATATGTATGCCCACATGACTGCTGGGATTGTGGCAAAGACCCAGTTCCAGCTCTCGAAAAAATCTTCAGCCCTTTCACGTAAACCCATCACTATGCCAACTAACAAACCTACGACCGAGCCCAGCATTACTCCTGAAAGGAGTCGTCTTACACTTTGTAAAATGTGAAAATAGCTGTTCGCTCCTATGGGTGCCTTACCTTCCAAGAGCTGGAGTAACTCGTAAAACATCGAGGAGGGCCGTGGTATAAACAGATTAATGTTAAGGCTTTCCGCCGTTACCGTAAACAACTCCCAGATAGCGAGAAATAGCCCAATTGACGTGCTGACGTAGATTAACTGCCGGTTCATTTCAGGGTTAAACCCCAGGCCATCGCAGGGGGTCTCTGAATACTTCTTCTTTAGATGGAAGTTTATCTAGAATTATTCCCACAGAGTTTTTAACGAACTCCCAGTTCGCGTCAACCCATGCAGGTGTATAGCTTTCGAGCAAGAAGTATCTACCTTGCTTGAGCCATGTCCTAACTATCTGTTTAGTCGGCTCGTCTCTAGTCCAACCAGCTAGCTCCGCGTCCTTGACATATTTCCCACCCGGTTCCACAAACTCACCGGCATTAGCCATCATCCATCTGACAGCTTTATCCATGGCAAAGTCTAGGTTTCTAAGGGTCTCCCAGTTGTCCCGTGCCCAGTCTTTTCTAGCAACTCGCCCATTAATGATTAGCGGCTGACCTAGGCTTGACTCCCAAGTATCCGCAAAGCTGAAGATTTTAGTGTATTTTTGCGGTTGACTTAATGCCGCCAATGTATGGCCGGAAAACAGAAGCACTGCCTCAACCTCCTTTCTCTCCAACAAAGGCAGTAAAGCCGCTGACTCGGCGACTTTAACTTCAAAATCCTTCCTTGGGTCTATGTTCCATAGAACTTTTGCTGTAACTAAAAAAGCCGTAGTCGTGCCGCTAGCCCAAGGAGGCAGACCTATGGTTTTACCAACGAGGTCTTTGGGACTTTTGTATTTGTCAGCATCCTCAGTCCTGACAAACATAGAATTGAAAAAGCGTATTGCACCCGCATTTCCAACAAAGGCCGCGTTTGTGCCGCCGACAACTAGCTTTGCAGCCTCCCATGGCGCCATGTCCCCGACTGGTTCTTTTCCTGCTTGGAATAGGTCTGCTTCAACCTCATATCCTACCCTTGCCGGCTCGATTTTAACCCCATACTCTCTGTCAAACCCTTCACGTGTAGCTACTAGGAAAGGCATTATTGCGGTTGGAGCGGCCGACACCTTTAACGTCACCTCCTTTCTTGTAGGTGTGACCACTACAGTTTGTGTCCTTGTTAAGGTCTCAGTTCTTCCCGGCGCAGTAACTGTCTGGAAAACTGTTCTCACTTCGCTTCTCACCTGTTGCGTGGAGCTTCCTGCAAGATAGCCGGCCAGACCGCCTATAACGATTCCGCCAACAACCCCTCCCACAACAGCTGAAGTAGATGCGCCTAAAAATCTGCGTCTGGTAATGCTATTCATTACAGGTTTTATCCACCTTACCAACATAAAAAGTTTTTTATAAAACTTTAAAAACATGCCATAATACCACAGTCCGATGAAGGACCTCAGATGGTTCATGTCATATTTGAGGACAAAGGCGCCAGAACTTTACGTGGAGATTGAAAAGGAGGTAGACCCTTTTCTAGAGGTTACGGCTGTTATTGGGAGGCTTGAAAAGATTTACGGGATAGAAACACCATTACTACATTTCAAAAGAGTACGTAATTTTGAACATGGTTTAGTATGCAACGTTTACAATGGTTACAGAAAGATCTCACTGGCCATGTGCGGCGAGTTCAAACAGCCATGGGATTTGTTGGTGGAGTATTTAGTTAGGAGGTCTAAATCTGTGCAGCCTGTAGAAGTGTCAAGTGGTCCATGCAAGGAAGTTATTCTAAAAGGTGATGATGTAGACGTAACTAGATTTCCGGTGGTCACAACCAGCCCTAAGGACGACGCGCCATACATAACAACCGCCGTTACTGTGACAAAGGACATCGACAACCCTAGTTTCCCAAACTACAACTTAGGGATCTATCGCCATAAAATAATAGGACGAGATAAAATAGGTCTCTACTACAGCTGGGGAAAGTTTATCCATTACCTCCATAAGAAAACCGAGGAAAGGAATAAACCCTTTGAAGTAGCCTTGGCTATCGGTTTAAACCCACTAATCACTACAGCCGCATTAGATCAGAACCATCTACACGAATACGAACTTGCGGGGTCGTTGATGGGTCAACCCGTCGAATTAGTGAGATGCGAGACAGTCGACCTACATGTTCCAGCACAGTCGGAGATAGTTATTGAGGGAGTTATTCGGCCAGGTGTCCGGCAGAGAGAAGGACCTTTCGGCGAATACCCTAGATACTACGGCCAAATTGTAGAAGCACCCCTGGTGGAAATAACTTGCATAACCCACAGAGAGAATGCGATATATCAGCATGCATCCTCAGGTGGGCATGCAGAGAATGTTTTTTTCTTAGGATGGGAAGCTGATCTTCTTGCAACCCTCAAAAAATACTATCCAACCGTTAAAGCAGTCCACATGCCGTTTTATGTTGCACCATATTTTTGTTTTATTTCAATTAAGAAGATGAATGAGGGGGACCCTATGAGTGTAGGAATGGCCGCAGCGGGCCTACAGCAATTTGCCAAATTTATAATAGTTGTAGATGACGACGTTAACATATTCGACATAAAAGAGGTCTTATGGGCTTTAACTACCCGCTGCAGATACGACGACGACACGGCCATAGTACCGTGGTGTAAGGGAAACAGACTAGACCCCACCACCTATAACCGTATGAGAACAGGCAGGGACAGCATGGTTACAAAGATCATATTTGACGCTACCAAAAAGACGGGACTAACCTACGACCTGCCGGAACCAATAGATGAGCCGTTAATTAGTGAGATCGATTTATCCAAATACGGTATAAATGTTGGAGCTTACCGTATCTAGGGTAGTGTGCTTAAAAATCACTAACTTGTGCGCAAGTTTTTGGGTGATTTTGATGAATGTGAAAAAGTTAGCGGAGATTTCCACAGTTATTTATTTAAGGATGGTCTCATTAATAGTTAAATATAGGCCGTAAATAAAGTCCCCTAACATGGGCAATTTAAGGACATTTCTAGGGTTGGTTCTGGAGAAAAGGCCTGGTGATGTTTTTGTCGTTGATAGGGAGGTTGATCCTAAATACGAGATAATGGGCTTTGTTGAGAGGTTTGAACGACAGAAGAAGTCCCCTGTTTTCTTCTTTAAGAAGGTAAATGGCACATCACTGCCTGTGCTTGTTAATCTTCACGCATCCTTTGAACGGCTTATGCTTATGTTTGGCACGAAAACCAAGGAGGAAACTGTGTTGAGGTTTATGGAGAGGGCTGATAAGAGGATTCCGCCTAAACTTGTTGAGTCTGGCCCTGTTAAGGAGAAAGTAGTGAAAGGTGATTCTGCAAAACTTTCAATACTTCCCCAGATAATACACAACGAGTTAGACGGTGGGCCATATATCTGCTCAGCTGGAACAATACTTAGAGATCCGGATACTGGCTCGCTAAATGTCGGGCTTTACAGGAACCAGATCTTCGCAGACGATAAGTTAGGGTTGATGATAAATCCCGCGAACCATGGCAGCTATATCCTAAACCGTTATCGTGAGCTAGGCAAACCGGTTGAAGTAGCGCTTGTGATAGGACATCATCCTGCTTTCCTGCTCTCAGCAGGCGGTGCAAGGCTTCCATACGTGGGCGGAGAGCTTGAGCTCGCTGGCGCACTACTCGGGGAGTCTTTGAAGGTTGTTCGCGGTGAAACAGTCGACTTGGAGTACCCCGCCGACGCCGAGATAGTTATAGAAGGCATCATAGATGACCCAAACAACCTAGTTGAGGAGGGGGATTTCGGGGAATATCCGCGTTACTACAGCGGTAAGAGAATGGTACCCATCATAAGGGTGACCGCTATATGTATGAGGCATGATGCGATTTACCAAGACATAGCAGCCGCCCACGATGAACACATAGTTATGGGTTCTCTGCCAAGGATGGCTACGTATCTTAAGAGAATTAGGGAACTCGCTCCGTACGTTAGGATGGTCAACCTCCCTAAATCGGCTTCAAGCAGGGCCCACATATATGTATCGATAAAGAAACGCAACGATGGTGAGGGGAAACAGGCCGGCCTAGCTGCGCTTGCAGCCGACCCAAACATAAAGATGGCTATTGTAGTGGACGACGATATAGATGTGTTCGACGAGGAGCAGGTTCTATGGGCCGTGGCCTTCAGGTTTGAGGCCGACCGCGACCTTGTCCTTATACCATATGCTTTAGGGGCGCATCTCAACCCATCGGCCTACAGCCTTGACAGAAACAAACGCGGAATCCTTCAAACAAGGATAATCATAGACGCCACATGGCCCGTGAAAGGCTTTGAGAAAGCACCCGTAGCTAAGGCTCCAGAAAAAATACTAACAAAAATATCAGAAGAGGACGCACTAAACAAACCACACGACCCCGCGCTTAAATCACTGCTAGAATAAACCACTTCAGGGGACCAATACATTACTGGACCAAAAACAGCTGTTAGAAAAAAATCTCCTAGGTTCGGGAAATAGCTGACTCATAATATTTTTAAGCTTTCCCGTACATTACCGGAATAGCCTGTCATAGTGTCCAAATAACGGGTTTATATAGCTGAAGCCCCTCCTATGGTAGCCTCGCGAGTCGAAATAGGCGCTACTAGAGGGTATTTAAAGCCTTATTTGGACACTATCTAGCCGGTTTGAAAAAAAATTTATATAGTAGAAAAAGTATGTATAACCGATATGAATGCAAGATACAATTGGCAATTGATCTTAAGTGTATCTGTTGTTGCAGCATTATTGATAGGAGGGGTCGCAGGATATTTCATTGGTGTGCAAACTGGTGCAGGTTCTGGAGTAACTGTTACTAGAACTATTACTAGGGAAGTTGCAGGGCCTGGTGTTACTGCAACTATTACTAGAGAGGTTACTGTCACAAACCTAGTGACTGTAACTAAACAACCCGAGATGCCTGTAGTGAGAATAGGGCGATTAACAAGCGGAACATCGGGTGTGATAACGCAAGTTATGGAAGACCTAAAACTTTTAGACAAGTATGGACTCACAAACTATCAATTCCTGACTTTTTCAGCCGAGGAGGATGGGCCCGCCTTCTTCTTCGGAAAGATTGACATATTCTTTTCATCGGCTGAAGAGGTCGCGGAATTCACGTCAAAAGGCGTCCCAACAACTATATTTGCACCCGGAGCTGTTGCACATGCAGCAGTCGTGGTTAGGGCTGATTCGCCATACCAAACTTGGAAGGACCTTGTAGGCAAGAAAATAGGTAATCCAGGGTTTACCACCACAACCTACAAATTCTTCAAGACATTGAGTAAAATGAAATATGGCTTAGATGCTGAGAAGGATTTCACAAACGTAATTGGAGGCATGCCAGCTTTAATTGGTTATTTAGAACGTGGTGAAGTAGAGGCAATACTCACATGGGAAGCGTTTGTAAGCAGACTTCTAGCCAGCGGAAAATACAGAGTCCTCGAAAAGAATTTTAACGGAATATGGATTGACCTCACGGGACAGCCTTTAGTTTTTTCAGCTCCTGCAGCTAGAACTGAATGGCTTAATAGATACCCTGAAGCCGCTAGAGCTATCGCATTGGCAACTTTTGAGGCAATAGAATGGATAATATCTCATCCTCAGGAGACTATCCAAAAATACGGTGAGAAATTTTTCGGCGTAAGCACAGATGCTGAAAAAAAGCTTGCGGCAGAGTCAATAACAAAAGCTCCGTGGTATACACGTGATTGGGAACTAAAGCTTTTCAACGCTCAGATGATGTTCGTGCAGAAGATGGTCGAGCTCGGAATTCTTACGGAAATGCCTAAAGGCCAATTGTATGCGGATGTAAGGCGCTGATAATACTACAAATATAGAAATGTCCGATATAGACATCAGAGAAGTTGTAATCTCATATGATCACGGACAAAGTAGGCAGAAAATAATTGATGGTGTAAGCATGGAAATAAAGAAAGGCGAATTTGTATGCATAGTTGGACAATCAGGATGCGGGAAAACAACCCTGCTGAATGTGATAGCAGGTCTGTTGAAACCTGAATCGGGACAAATTCTCTACCGGGGACGACCGTCTCCTGATTCGGTAAGAATCGGGTACGTATTTCAGTTTCCTAGGCTGCTTCCCTGGCGTACGGTTCAAGAAAATCTCCAGTTTGTGTTAAAAGAAACGGATGCGGGAGTTAAAGATAAGATAGCCCATGTTTTAGAGATGGTGGGGCTGGGAGGTTATGAAAAATACTACCCACACCAAATTTCAGGAGGAATGCAGGCGCGTGTAAGTATTGCCAGAGCTTTAGTAATCGACCCGGACATACTTTTGATGGACGAGCCGTTCAGCCACCTTGACCAAATTACTGCGAAAAAACTAAGGGAGGATGTTGTTAAATTATGGGCGAAGACAAAGATGACTGTAATTTTCGTTACACATGACCTTCATGAGGCGGTGTATTTGGCTGACCGTGTATATGTCTTGGGTGGTAGGCCTGCCACAATCCGCCACGTAGAAAACATAGACATCATGCGTCCTAGAGAATACGATGGTGATGAAGTGTTTAAAGTTTATAAAAAATTGGCCAACATTATATATAGCATTCAGTCATGAAATGGTGAACTTTATGGATTTGCGTAAATTATCAATAACAAACAATCATTTCATAATGGTAAGCATATCAATGCTTATTCTTTTAGGGTTCTGGCAGCTTATTTCTCTTTTCTATCCCGAGCAATTTCTACCAAGTCCCGTTACAACAGGCCGCGTGATACTTAACCTAATACTTGAAAGGGATGCAGCTTACCACATCTACGTAAGCCTGTACAGGATAGTATTTTCTTTTATATGGAGTATGCTTGGTGGAATATTAATCGGTATAGTGATGGGGGTAAACAGGGTTGCAGAAAGCTTAATGCGCACATGGGTTGTTGTGGGATTAACAATACCTAGTCTAGGATGGGCGCTCCTCTCACTCCTATGGTTCGGACTAGGAGACCATTCTGCCATAATAGCGACAACCCTGACAGTAACACCGTTCACAATAGGAAACATATGGGAAGGTGTGAAATCTGTTGACAGGGACCTTGTTGAGATGGCGAAAGTATTTAAAATAAGACGACTCAAAGTTATCTATGAGATTTATATTCAATCGCTTCTGCCGTTTGTTTTCGCATCTGCTAGGATGGCGTTTAGTCTTGCGTGGAAAATTTTAGTTATAGTAGAAATGTTCGGGCTGGGAAATGGTGTTGGATACATGCTTAATTATTCATACGGTAACTTTAGGATAGACTGGTTAATGGGTTGGCTGATATTGTTCATTTGTGTGATGCTACTTATTGAGTATTTAGCTTTTTACCCCGCTGCACGTTATTTGTTCCGTTGGAGAAAAGAACAAATATTATGATTACGTGGCGTAGAAACATGTAAGATGGTTAAATTCAATGCTGGCCTAAAGAAACATAGTTGATGTTTTTCATACTTATAAATCAAAGGATACAGATAATTTTCACGATGGTACGTAAAGACAGTTATTCGCTGGTGAATACTCTGTCGGTCACTGGGGCGTTAATATCCGCTCAGCAACAGATGGTTAACCCGCTACTTGGCATTTATGTGAACGAGTACTTGAATGTAACACCATCACTTGTTGGCTATGTTTTCACATTATTCTCTTTATCTGCGTTACTGACCAAGTTTTTTAATTTTCTAATAAGTAGAAATGAAAAAGTTATTCGGATAATGTTTGTCTTTGGTTTGTTTGTAAACTCTATTGCTCCAGTTGGCTACGCGTTTACCAATGATTATTCTACTTTATTATTTCTACGAATAGTTCATGGTGTAGCATTCGCGTACGATACTGTTCTAATGCTCACAATTGCGGGCCATGAAAATGGCCGAAACGATATATCTAGAGCCATTTATCGTTACACAACTTTCTTGGCTCTGGGGCTTACAGCCGGCCCTGTGGCGGGAACTATGTCTGTTATGGCTTTCGGTGTTAAAAACACAATTTTGGTTAGTGCTTTTTTAGGTACCTGTGCGTTAGTAATTGGCTATGGAGTGGAAAAACACATTCCCAAGGTCGAGAAAACAGAAATAACTATGTCAATTAGGTCGATGGCTAGGCAGCTTAGTAATGGACCATTATTAACTGCCGCTGCAGCATACTTAAGCTACAACATCGCATACGGCGCCGTCCTCGCATACTCTCCTTTAATAGCTAGGAAGGAGATAGGGCTTTCTGAGAACATAGTCACCGTTTTGTTCCTAGTCTACTACTCCTCTGCTCTGATTTCCCGTGCTATACTATCTAGGCTTCTTCCGAAGTTCAAAATTTACGTTTTTTACGCGGTGATTCTAGCTGTATCGGCTGCGGGTACTTTCTTAATAGCCACGGTCCGTTCTCCCGTATTGTTTTCAGTCGGATATTTCATTATGGCTGTAGGTCATGGAACGACATTTCCGCTTTCATCATTGATTGTAGCAACCCGTTATGGGGATAGCTTGGTTAGACTTGTTGCGAACTCTGTTGTTATGTCTATGTGGGATGCTGGGATGATGTTGGGTCCTATAATTAGCTCCCTTTTTCTGATTTTCATGCCTCTAGATATGGTACTCGGCCCTATGGTATTTTTCCCCATTGCAGGATGTTTAGGTCTGCTAACCAGAGCAGTTGGCGGGGGAAGACATGGTTCTACAACGGATAGGTAAAAGCAGTCTTAAGGAATGCTAAAAGGTATTAGACGGTAGACAGTACTTGAAAAATATTTATATACTGCTATTATTCTTTTGTTTTTATGTCTAGGTTTAGTAGGAGGGGTGTTTTGTCTGCTTCTTTGGCCGGTGTTGTGGGTGTTGTTGTGGGTGGTGTTGGTGGTTACTCTCTTAGGCAGCCTGAGGTGAGGGAGGCTGTTAGGACGTTAACCCAGACTGTTACGAGGGCCGTAACAGAGACAAGGCTCCAGACAGAGGTAAGGACGGTCACACAGACCGCGACCATGACAGTAGGCGGACGAAGCCCACCACCAAAAGACAAAATAACAATAGCGTCTGCATCAGACGCGTTCTCGTTGCAAGTCCTCCAGCAACAGCATGCAACAGAATTATTCAATGCGATGGGCTACAACGCTGAACATAGTCTTCTAGGAGTTAGAGGCTCTACTACGGCTTTTACAGCCAAGCAGGCACAGATATGGATAGGTTCATCAGATGAGATAATGCCTGTTATCGAGCAGGGAGAAGACGTAATATTTGTGGGTGGGTCAAGTTCTCTTGCCTACTATGTTGTCTCTACCGCTGACATAAATAGTTTGAAGGACTTTGAGGGTAAGCCTTTCGGCATCTCAAGGATAGGGGCTGTTTCGCATACGATACCGGTCTACATGATGCAGCAGGCCGGAGTCGACATCAACAAAGTACAGTGGGTTGCCGTAGGTGGCAGCGGTGCAAGGGCGCAGGCATTGCTTGCCGGCCGTATAGTAGGAGGTATATTAATAGCCGATATCGCGTGGAACAGCGTTAAACAGTCTGGCGGTAAGCTGAAGCTACTGGCTACGGTTGCCGATGTTGCACCCGGCAGAATACTGGACCAGCAACCTATTGTTGTTTATAGGGATTGGGCTGAGAAGAACCCGCAGGTCGTCATGGATTTCCTGAGGGCGAAGATAATGTCTGACGCCTGGGCAGCCGTTAACAGCGAGGAGTACATCAGGATGGCTGCTGAACGGGCCTTCGGCAAGGTAGACCAGGAAGGGCTGGACCTCTACACCGCCGTCTACGACCTATACCGCAGCAAGGGATACCTCCCGTTCTTCATGGATATAAAGAGCCTACCGATACAGGTTAGGCTCGCGAAGGAGGCCGGTAGCATTACGAAGGACTTGGACTGGAGGAAGGTTTACGAGCCTAAGTACCTGAACGCCGTGATAAAGAACCTCTCAGAATATATCCCCAAGGCAGTTTAAACACCATGCCGAAGATAGACCTAATGAGCCTTAGATGGAAGGTTGTTTCCCTTATCGTCGCTTTAGTCATATGGGAGGCTGTAGGCCGGCTTACAAACCCTCTCTTCCTCTCAACACCACTACTGACTTTCTATGCCCTCAGCGACATGGTTGTAAACGGCTTGATCCAGCCAAGGATTGTGACAACGTTACGTACATTTCTACTAGGATTGGCAATATCGGTCGCTGCAGGGATACCAATAGGGATAGTTGTAGGTTACTTCAAGAGGGTTAGGCTTTCTACCGAGCATTTCATCACGGCGCTGTACAGTACACCTTACGTCGCTTGGACGGGGCTGATTATACTCTGGTTCGGCATAGGTGAGGAGGCTAGAACTGTCATGGTGGTGATGGCTTCCATATGGCCCATGGTCATCAACACCATGTACGGTGTTGCATACATAGATGACTCATTCCTAGAGGTCGGTAAGGCCTTCGGCTGCAACAGCAGGCAGATGCTCCAGAAAATCATACTTCCAGGTAGCGTTCCATTCATAGCATCAGGGTTCAGGCTTGCGGTTGGGAGGGCGATAGTGGGGGCCTTGGTTGCTGAGATGTTTCTACAGCTTGTGGGGCTTGGTGGCATGATAGTTAGGTACAGCGACCTATTGAAGGCCGACTACGTTCTTGCTTTAATAATCGTCGTTATGGTTCTTGGGCTGGCGTTAACCGAGCTCGGTAAATGGGCTGAGCGGAAGGCGGGGGCGTGGAAGATTCAAATACCGACCTAAATAATGGGCGGTATGAGCCGTTTAACACTCTCGCTTGCCTGCTGGGAATATCCTAGGACTAGGCCGATACTGGATGGGCGCGTTGTTCCTGAGGGGATAAACCTGATTCCAACCAAGTCACATCCAGCGGATACCTTCTGGCGCGCGTTCAGGGTCGGGGACTTTGACGTCACCGAGATGTCTCTCGCATCCATGATGATATCCCTGAGTCGTGGGGAGCGGAGATGGTGGGCCATCCCCGTCTTCCCATGCCGCAGCTTCTTCTACACATGGATTGTTTGCAGGAAGGATTCGGATATAAACTCTCCGAAGGATTTGGTTGGGAAGCGTTTCGGGGTGCCTGAATACCAGATGACGGCCGCTGTCTGGATAAGGGGCATATTCGATGAGGAGTTTAGGGTTAGGCCGGAGGACTTTGAATGGTTTCAGGAAAGGAGCGAGCACAGGATTACCATAACTCCACCCGGCTCGGTAAGGCTTCACACAATTCCCCCGGAGAAAAACATAAGAGATATGCTTTTGAACGGGGAGCTGGACGCAATATTATACGGCGGAGCCGGTCGGCTGGTTGATAGGGGGCATAAACCCATCCACCAAGAACAAAACATACGCTGGATGTTCAGCGATGTAGCTGAAGAAGAGAAAAGATACTACCAAAAAACAGGGATATTTCCCATCAACCACGTAATTGTTGTGAAGAAAGATGTATTGGAGAGAAATCCGTGGGTAAGCATCAATCTATACATGGCTTTTCAGGATGCTAAACGCGTGGCCTACGACGAAGAGGAGAGGGTGTTTGATTTTGTAACAGCCCCCCACCTCGTATGGTACCGGAAATACCTGAAGGAGCAGGAGTCAATATTTGGCAAAGACCCTTATCCTTATGGGTTTAAAGCAAACAGACACGTATTAGAGAAGCTCGCACACTACCTTTACAGGCAGGGCCTCACAGAAAGAAAAATAGAGCCGGAGGAGCTTTTCTTCGAAAACACACTAGACCTATGAAGCCGTCACAGCTTTCTTCACATACTCCCTAATCCTCTCCCATATGTAGGACCTATATTTCATGAAACGGGTGTCCATTTTAGTTTCCTCTGTCCTTGGACGTGGGAGGTCTATTTCCAACACATCCATTACCATGCCGGGTCTGGCGCTTAAAACAGCCACCCTGTCGGATAGGAAGACCGCCTCCTCGATGTGGTGTGTTACAAACATTATGGTCCTCCCTGTCTCCCTCCATATCCTCAACAACTCCTCCTGCATGTACTCCCTAGTTTGGGCGTCCAGGTTGGCGAAGGGCTCATCCATGAGAAGGACCTTCGGCTCTATGACGAGAGCTCTGGCGATAGCCGTCCTCTGCATCATCCCACCGGATATCTGTCGAGGATAGTAGTTTTCAAAGCCCTCCAAACCGACGAGTTTAATGTATTTCTGCGCCCGACTCCTCCTCTCATCCGGCGGGACACCCCTAACCTCTAAAGCAAACTCAACATTTTTCAATACCGTCCTCCAGGGCAGTAGGTTGAAGGTTTGGAAGACGAAGCCAACGTCTTTTGATGGCCCCCTAACCTCCACGCCATCTATAAACACTTTGCCGCTGTCGTGGTTAATTATACCCGCTATAATCCTTAGGAGGGTTGTTTTGCCGCAACCACTGGGGCCAACTATGCTGAAAAACTCTCCTCGGCGAACCTCCAAACTCACATCCTTTAAAACAGTCAACTTATCCCCCGAAGGGGTGATGAATGATTTCTCGACATTTTCAACCGAAATCATCGCGGGCAAACTTATACGGTTATCCATAATTTAAAGATAAAGAAAAACTCGCTCTTAATCCATTTTGTGTTGGTGTTTATAGGTTTTCCTAATTCTGTTTATTCATAATAATACCGATCGCTGGTTATGCTGATAAATAGCCTCGCCAGCCCACTCTCTTGCGATTTAAAGCTTATAAACGGGAAGAGCTCGAACAAAAGCAAAACAAAAACCCACGATAGTGTCCAAATAAGCATTTTCGCTCACCTCCTTGCCCTCGCGGCCTGGTAGTATATTGTGAATAGGTTTAGGAATTGTTTGAGGTTGTTTATTCCCTGTATGTGATCTCTTGTGCTCATCTTGTGGTGGAATACTACAGTTCTCTCCTTTAGGTATCTGAAAAACCTCTCTATCCCTCATATTGAATCTTTCACGCCTATACTCCAGACCAAGCCTTTCCAACGCCCATCTATACTATAGGCCTCTATCAACCAATACCAACGGCTTGTTAGTACACATCTTTAATGCTTTCTTAAGGAATGATAGAGCATTTAGGCTGCTCCTACCATATGAAGCCTCTAGAGCCAGTAATTCCTTAGAATCTACGTCTACAGCTGACCACACATATACGTAGGATTTCTTGACACGTAGCTTAGTCTCATCAACAGCTATACATCTCCTATTCCTAGGCTCCTTAGAGACCCTGATCTCAGATACCCTCTTGGCTAGGTAGTGGACGGCGGACTTGCTTATAGGCTCCAAAGCAATGCTAAGAACCTTAGAGACCTTCCTACAGCTACCATGAAACATATAGTCCAATACCGCTAAGACCTTAACCTCCCTACTTTTTTATTACGAATAAAACAGCCAGAGACACAACATCCATACAAACAAAACACAACAACCATCCTTTAAACATAACACCTTAATTTGGACACTATCCAAAATATTAATAGTAATATTTATATATAAGGATAACACGTGAGTCTTGAATATGTCTGGTGAAAAAGTCAGTAGGCGAAATGTTTTAACTGCAGGTGTGGCGGGTGTCGTAGGTCTCGGTGTCGGTTTTGCAGGAGGATTCATACTAAAGCCGGCCGAGCAAACAGTTAGAACAGTTGAGGTAACACGCACAGTAGGCGGCGCAACTGTAACCCAGACCTTAACACAATCCCAAGTCGATCTAGCTAGAAAAGAACAAACAGTGGTGATCTACGGTGTGATAGATATCCCGGATTTTGAAAACGTGATGAAACCAGCTTTTCTACGTCTATATCCATGGGCAAAAGTAGAATATGTTGGTCTTAGCCCCTCAGAGATAGTTTCGAAGAGTTTAGCAGAGTATAAAGCAGGCAGGGTAGCTGCTGATGTAATATGGAACACTTTGGGTAGCACATTACCGCTTGTAAAAGAGGGAGTGATTGAAAAATTTGACAACCCTATGATCGGGTTGATGAGTTATGCAGAAGGTGCCTACGACCCAGAGAAATACTGGAACCCGATGTCCGGATTGCCGATAGTGCTGAATTATAATTCAAATTTAGTTTCGCGGGAAAATGTGCCTAAAAGGTATGAAGATCTCGCAAAGCCCGGGTTTAAGGGAAAAATAGCGATAGACAGACCTTCCCTAAACAACGTTGCGGGAACACTCTTCGCACATTTATATCCAATATTAGGAGAAGAAAAATGGAGGTCGCTGATGAAGGGGATAGCAGATAACCAGCCTATATTCACCGACAGCGCTAGTGCCTCCTTCACGAAAGTGGCTACAGGCGAGGCCGCAGTCGGTATAGGGCTTCTACACGACTATCTCGCAAACCGTGGTAAGGTACCGGTTGAGATTGCTTTCGCAGAGCCTGTAGTAGCGCTTCCCGTACCGTTATTCTTACCACGAAACGCACCTCATCCTAACATGGGTCAGCTGTTTATTCAATGGGCTACCTCTGTAGACGGCCTTCTGTCCCTCGCAAAGACAGGTAGAACGCCTCTGCACCACATTGTGGCTGCTTACACACTGCCGCGCGGCCTGCTACCTGAAGGCATAAGTCTGGAGGTGGCCGCCTTAAAAAACCCCGACTACTATACTAACCCCACTAAATGGAGCGACCTCTATAGAAGCATATTCGGGGTTTAAAAGTGAGGGCCCCGTTACTGATATTCTTTTTTCCCATTATCTATTTTTTTATCTCGACGATACCTATAGTTTATCTCTTTATCAGCAATACCATTATGGGTAGATTACAATTTAACGAACTGGTCAATTGGTTATTGACACCTGAATTAGCAACGGTTCTTTATTCAACCTTCATATTTGCAGCTGGAGGGGCGGCTTTAGCCACACTACTCGCTCTCATCTATGCATGGATTGTTGTCAGAACAGATATTCCGGGCAAAACCTTGTTGGAAACTCTTCCAACAACCTTTTTAATAGTCCCGTTTATAGTCAAATCTATGATGTGGATTATTTTATTCAGTCCCTCAATAGGTGTTATTAACAAGACCCTATCCTCTTTATTTAATGGCTTAGTTTTTAACATTTACTCGATGGAAGGGCTGATATTTGCATATGGAATGGGCGGTTTTCCTTTTGCACTCCTATCAATCATGCCGGCCATCAAGTCGATGGATTCAAGTCTTGAGGAAAGCGCCCGCACTCTGGGATTAGGGTTGTTAAAAACGTTTTTCAGAATAACCGTACCGATTATTTTTCCGTCAGTATTTTCTACTTATCTATTACTCACTTTAATAGGATTAGGTAATTTCGACTATCCCTTCATCTTGGGTGGTGAAAGAATAAAAACGCTCGCAACAGAAATTTACTATTGGACCAACCAAATTGTACCTCCCAGATATGATGTTGCGACGACGTACGGAATAATTTATATTATAACCACATTCACTGGTGTAAGTATATATATATTCTATGCAAGGAAAATCTTCAAATACGTTGTTGTGACTGGGAAAGTTTCCCAAAAAACAGTACATATGCTCGGCAGATGGAAAATCCTAGCACTTGCTATATGTTTCGCAATGTTAACAATTTCCTTTATCCTGCCTTTCATATTTTTAACTTTAACCTCGTTCATCTCCTTCGGAGCATTAGCAGAAGGATTCAAACTAAACTTCACGCTAGAAAACTATGAAAAACTTTTAAAATTACCGTTTATCGATAAAACGTTCATAAACTCAATTAGTGTAGCAATTACTACAGCTTTTCTATGCACTTTTTCAGCGATATTCATGGCATATATTTCATTAAAAGGCAGGATTCGTGGTTCAGTTTTTAATGAATACTTGAACAATTTCCCGCTAGCATTTCCTGGAATAGTATATGGGTTCGGATTATTCTGGCTGATTCTAAGTATACCTTTATTGTCGCAATTTCTTTACGGAAGCATATGGGCAATTATCATTTCGCTGCTTGTAATACGTTTACCTTACTCCATAAGATTCATATCAAATAATCTTGTGCAAATAGGAGACGAGTTAGAAGAAGCCGCAAGGGTTAGCGGCGCCTCTTGGTTCAAAAGTTTTAGAAGTATAATAATACCATTAACTAAAGGAGGGCTGGTCAGCAGCTTTACTTATATATTCATCGAATCCATCAAGGAAATTGGTGCGCTGATACTGTTGATTTCTCCGGATACAAACTTGTTCACAGTCTACTTGTTACAGCTTTACAGCCAGCATGCAGCAGCGATAAATGTTGTTGCGGCCGGCTCAGTTATGCTGGTATTCTTCATAGCCGCGTCACTTGCAATATTAAGGATTTTTGAGAGGGTGCGAAGGTAGAAACAAGCGGATGTCTTTACGGTTTATAAGCATTTAAGGTTTAAACCGCCCATCAATCGATATACATGCTCACCATCCATACCTGGCCATAATAAATTCTGGCGTCGGTTTAAATAAGACAAACATACGTCTCCAGCATGCCGGCTGTCAACCTTTAAGTATAGATGCCCACTTAGTCCTAGACGGGATATGTAAAAATGTCAGGTGAGGAAGACCTCGAGCTGAAGCGTCTCCAGCTAAGAAAGATGATCAAGCTGGCGTCTCAGCTGGCCGGCGGGCAGGCAGGCCAGGCGGAAGAGAAGCAGCCTCGCGAGCCAACGCCCCTCGAAGTCGTTAAGGCGAATCTTGGACCTAAAGGTGATGTTGTCCTTGAGGCTGCTCTTGAGCAGTACCCCCGGGAAACAATGCGGATAGTTGAGC